>Ga0114938_1000088_pt1 | contig 69937 bp, 54 predicted proteins | sample AshMeaBigSpring_FD_88675 | JGI IMG/M metagenome (GOLD analysis project Ga0114938, IMG submission 88675) | Groundwater microbial communities from Big Spring, Nevada to study Microbial Dark Matter (Phase II) - Ash Meadows Big Spring | ecosystem: Environmental > Aquatic > Deep subsurface >...
TAAAAGGTGAATCTTTGAGAAGAAAATAGAGTTTTAACAATTATATTTGTATCCCATTTTCAGCGTTTTTTACTGGCACCGTTTGCTCCGGAATTAGTGGTACTGTTTCACCGGAATAAACAATATATTCATAAGAGGTTGCAAAAGGATTAGATTTGCTAATCTTAAAAAGAGATGGCTCTGACTCAAACTTACTTAGTTCACCATCATCTTTTTTATCTATCTGAAGAAAAGACAGAACAGTGTCTTTAAATGTAGAAAAATCAAATCCTCGACCGATAACCTGTTCCTCTTTCTCGTAAAACTGATAATTGCCTTTTGAATTCTTGATCACTAGATATTCATATTCAGTTCTATTATTCTCACTTGACACCCCAAAACTCTGATCTGTATACGATTTCGGCTGTATAGATTTAATAGCTTTTTTTATTATAGCTATGCTTAAATGCCCCATTGTCTGCTATATTATTTGTATGCACCGTAATAGACTCCCCTTACCTCACCCCCACCAAATCCAACATTCCCTCATAACTCTTCACCACATGGTATTTCACCTCATCGTTGCTGATTTGGTTGAAATGTACTTCGGCACAATGTTTTTTTAGTTTTTCCACGCCACGCAGACTTTGTTCCGATTCGGTGCCTTTAGTTTCGGCAATGAAATAGACATTCCGAACTTTGTCCTGATTGAACACTATGGCCCAGTCGGGAGAGTATTTGCCTACCGGTGTGGTGATAAAGAACGACTTGGGCAGTTTGGCATATACCAGCACCTCTTCGGCCGTATCGAGTTGTTTGGCAAATTCTGTTTCTATGTTCGAATCCGTTATCAGGTAATCGTAGATATGGTTTTTCAGCATGTCGCTTTGCAATACAGCACGGGTATCGTTGCCAAACACAGTGGCCGCATCAAATCGTTCGTCGGTTTTGTGGTAACTGATATGGCTCACAATCAATTCCGACTTTACTTCGTTGATAATGGTACTGCTTTTTGCAATAAACTCCTCCGGATTTTTGGCTATATACATAAACCTCGATTCGTTGATACGGCTCAATATCCCGGCTACAGTCTTGCGGGTGAGGTTGGTGAGGTTTACTATTTCGCCCACCACATCGTAGCGCGTATCGCTGTAGAGCTCCGTGTTTAGTTTCTTTACCGAACGCCCGGTTTGCTTAATGGCTTCGTTGTGCTCCAGTTCTGTTTTAGTAGTATCGGTCAGTTCTCCGCTTTTCACCTCGTAGTAACGCTCCGAAATCGTCAGGTTGGCATTGAGATGAATCACTGCCTGCTCGATCAGTTTTTCGCTGTCGAAGTGCACCTCGTACACCGTTTTGAGGTTTATTTTTCCCCACAGGTTTTGAAACTCCGTTTTAAAGAAATTCTTATTGGGCGTAAGCGTTTGCGTATTGCGGTCATTATCAATTTTGGGCAATTCGCCGGTAGTGATACCGCTCAACAAGCCACACACCGCTGCTGCATATTGTTTCAGTTCGTCGGGAAGGGCTATCGTTCCCTGTTTTACCGCTTCACGTCCGGCATCGGTCAGTTTATACTCTTCGTTGATCACACCTCCAATCGCCAGTTTCATAATCAACTTATCGGCTTGTGGTTTGGTCAGGCGCACACTTTCGCCCTGCTCGTTGGTAAGCAGTTTACCCACAAAGAATTCTACATCGGCTTTTTGCGGACGCTCTTTCAGATTATCGGCAATTTCGGCTTGCAATCCTTTGGCAAAAGCCTCGTAACTTTCGCTGGCCACTACGGTAAGGGCATTTATCTCCTGCACTTCGTCGCCTATGGTATCGAAATCCTGACGCGCTCCGTCGGCATTCACGCACAGACGCATACCACGTCCCACCTCCTGGCGGCGACGAATGGTAGCATCCGAATGCTTCAGCGCACATATCTGAAACACATTCGGGTTATCCCAACCCTCCTTCAGTGCCGAGTGCGAAAAGATAAACCGTACCGGCTCATCGAAACTCAACAACCGTTCCTTGTCTTTCATAATCAGTTCATAAGCACTCTGGTCATCGCTATCTTCGCTACCTCGCTTTATGGTGGAATCAATTACCCGTTTGCTTTTCTTGTCAATGGAAAAATAGCCGCTGTGTACACGTTCGGCATCATCGCGTTTCAGGTAATCGAAATAATTGGTAGGTTCATACCCTTTATGACTGGCACTCACACTGTGTTTGTGCAGGTAGTCGTTATATTCCTGTTGAAAAAGGTCTAAATAATTGCTTCGCAATGCCGCATATTCCTGCTCGAAAATTCGGGCATATTCGCCCGCCACTTCGGTACCAGTTTCGTCGTACTGACGGTATTTCTCCACATGGTCTATAAAAAAGAGCGTCAATACTTTTATGCCTTTGGCATAGAGTTGTTTCTCTTTTTCGAGGTGCGAGAGGATGGTTTCGCGTATCTGTATGCGGCGAAAATCGGTTTCGTTCATATCACCCACCACTTCACCAGGGTAAAGCACCTGACTGCCAATTTCCACCTTGCCCAGATAGGCATCAATATTCAGAATATTATAACCCTGATACGCCGGCATACCGCCCGAAAGTTCGTGCAGATTATCGCCTTTGGTCAGTTTTTCGCGCACCCGCTTGATGCTGTCGCCTTTGCGCACTTCATATTCCACCACAGCCACGGGCGGTTTGCCACTGCTGATTTCTATGCGTTCTAAGTACAAATATCCGGTTGTACCCGTTGAGCCTTTCAGGTTGATGCCTTTCACCTTGATTCGTTTAACCAGTTTCTGGTTATAAGCATCCAACGCATCCAATCGATACACCTGATTGTACATCTCTTTGTGCGTGGCCGAATAACGAATGGTAAACAGCGCATTGAATTTCTGCATCGACTCCAGGGTCTGCTTACCATCCACACTTTGCGGTTCGTCAATAATCAATATCGGATTGGTTTGGGCAATAATCTCTATCGGTTTACGCGACCCAAACTGATCCAGCTCCATATCGATACGACGGGCATTTTCACCCCGGGCATTAAACGCCTGCGTGTTGATAATCATCACACTGATGCGACTGTCCGACGCAAAGCTCTCGATATCCTGCGGACGGGCCGAATTGTAAATAAAGGGCTTGATTTTGTGTCCGTATATCTCCTGAAAGTGCTCCTGTGTCACCTCAAACGATTTGAAAACCCCTTCGCGAATAGCGATAGACGGCACCACGATGATGTATTTGCTCCATCCGTAATGCTTGTGCAACTCATACATGGTGCGGATATAGGTATAGGTTTTACCCGTTCCCGTCTCCATCTCGATAGTGAGGTTGTAGCCGCTCTTCACACCTTTGGGGCGTTCGATAACAGTACTTTCAATCAACTCATTACCACGTTGTACGGTCTGGATATTTTGCAACACCTGAGCTTCGGTTATGCTAATAGCCCGGTTGCGGTAACCGATACTCTCGTCGATCTCCTGCTCAAAGCTCAGACTTTGCGCTCCCGTTGCTGCGTTTTTCGATTTCCGCAGTATTTCTTTCGTTCTTTCGAGTGTAAATTTTGCCGTTTGCAGGGTTTGTCCCGCAAATACATCTACCACCGCCTTCACGGCACGCAACTGAAAGGCTTGTTGTTTAAATTGTAATTTCATTCGATCCCATTAAGTTTTTCAATTGATTTATTTTCAAAATCTTTATCGGATTTAATCTTAGAATCAACGCATACATCGTAGTCAATTTCATGAATAATATCGTGTATTATTTAGCTTTTTTCCAATAATCCCATTCACCTCCACTCATATTCTAATCACTTAATTTGTGTTCTAAATCAAACCTTAATACATAAAAGACGCCATTAGCTGTATATCCAAAGCAGCGATATTTTTGTGAAATCCTGAATTTATGAATTTTATATGGGACTGCTTTAAATACATTATCATTATCCGGGTATGGCTTATAGTCAAGCCCATCGTCCACAACAATTTGCTGCCATGATAATTCAGAAAACTTCCTGAATCCATCAAGAAAAATCTGCTCATTCGTAATATTGGAAATTAAATTAAACCCATCTCTTGAACTAACCTGCGTAAAATCCAATTTATTACCCTTGAATTTTTCAACACAATAATCTTCAAACGAGATAATTCTTCTTTCCCTACAGACCTCTAAATAATGGCTTTTATCAAATAAATTATCAATTTCCTTTACTATTGTATCTTTATAAACAGGCAAAATTCTACTCCTGAAATCATTATGTTTGAATGACAAAACAATTTTATCCCGTTCGTACGATTCTGCCAGGGACGAACCCCAAACATCTATGTTATTGAAAATATATTTTGAATCGGCCGACTGCCTAATCTCCCTTTCCCAATAAGGCTCCTCAAATAAGGTGGCAAGTAGCGACTTGAACTTCTTAATTTCATCATATTTTCTTGAAATAACACCAACCATGATTTCATATATCGTAATATCTTTGGTTATTTTGGAGCTGTAAAAATCATCTTTTTTAAACAGCAAATCTTTATCTTGTTTGAATGATTTCAGAATTGATATAATCTCCGGAAGTGCTTGTTCTGCAAACTCATCTACAGTGGAGTATTGCCCACATAACGACAATTCGTTTATTAGTATCTCCATATAGTTACAGGTCTAATAATTCATCCAAATCATCGTCGAACTGATCAAATAAACCTACTTGTGTATTCAAGATACGACCTTTTGGAGAAATACTAATTTCTGTGCTTTTAGTCGCATTTTGTTCGTCCAATTCAAAGTAATGAATTTTCGCAATATCAGTTTCAATTAACCCGTTATGTATAGCTTTGCGAATACCATTAAAAATATGGTCGCTGTGTGATTCAATGAAAATCTGAACGCCACTTTTTGCAGCACGTGCAATCAATTCAGCCAGTTTCGACTGTCCACGTGGATGTAAATGGGCTTCGGGATTTTCGATAATTAATAAAGCTCCTGGTTTGGCGGATAGAAGTGCCACCACAATAGACAGAGAATAAGAGATACCAAACCCAATATTCTTAGGTTTCAGGTTCTTCGTTGGCGAATGTGTACCCACACCTTTGTAGCCATAATCAATGGTAACTTTGTCTGCCTCCTTTTTGGGTGTCATGGTTAATCGCGGACTAATTTCATTCTCCCATGCTATGGTCTGTTCTAATAGCTTTTTACTCGTAGCACTATGATGTAAAAGAAATGGAGGTTCTATAGTAAAGTCCCGATGATCACCCCAGTAATCCAAAAAATGAGCAACAAGCTCACCTTGTCCGTAGTTCACAGATAGCTGTCGTTCTGTTTCAACCGCATAACTATCCATAGGATATAAATCAATACCAGCAATACGTCCTGCACTCAGGTACTGAAAATTATTAGTAAATAACGGGAGGTTCAACAGATCTGCATCCAATACCAATGGAAGATTATTGGGTATTAAAGTATCGCCATATTTATTATTTACATTAAACTCAAAAACACGTTGTTGTGTATTATCAATTTGCAGATCAAAATTAATAATTTCATTTTCCGAAAATTGATTAAGTGCATCTATACCCTTGCCAATGTCACATAGTGGCGCATTTAAATCGAGTCCTGCACCCAATCTTCCCTTTTTGAAACTTTGACGCAACAATAAAAGGGCTTGCAACACACTCGATTTTCCTGAACTATTTACCCCGGATAACAATGTCAATGCACCCGTATTTAATTCAGTATTTTGGTGCGACTTAAAGTTCGATATCTTCAATTTTGTTATCATAGCTTATTGTTATTTTTTTGCCATTCATACTTTTTGTCAATACTTGCTTGAACCAGGAGAATCGGATATTTACACTATCCTTTGTACCTGTTCCGCCTGACAATGAATTACTGTAACGGGGGTTATTCATCAATGTGATCAGATTCTCTTTTAATAGCTCCTTATTTGCTCTGACCATCTCTTTTTCAGAATCATTCAGTTTTGCAAACGCAACCGTAACTACCTCAAAATATGCTTTATTCAATGGCCTTCTTGAATCTTCTATATTTGTTCTTTTTCTGAATGCATCATTGTCAAACACCTCCCTCGCAAGATTTAACGCAGACTTGAAATCCCCTTCCAGAGAGGTTTTATCTGTTGATTCAAGCATATCCATTGTCGTATTGATAAAAGAGTCCAGTCCAGGCTGGTACAACGTATAATCCTTCAAATAAAATGCAATAAAACGACTTACAAAGTCTCGATCCTCCATACGTTTGGTCGGAATCCGACCACCTGTGACTGTCACAAACTCATCTAACTTAGCCAAATCTTTGATTGTATCAGCAGGTATTCCCTGATATACGGCATTTCTGATTTCGGGATCTTCAAGTTTTAAGCCTCCTGTATTTAATCTTTTGAATAGGATAAACCGAACATCTTTATGCGCTTTCTTAATGAAATTAACTGTAATCGGACGGGTTATGATACTTCTTTGAAGGGTACGATCCAAATCATCAAAACCTTTCCCCTCAAGATACACTTCTCCGTTTCTCTCCTTCAAAAACTCTAATCCTCTTAGTTTAAGCGTCTTCTTTACGCAAAAATTCTCAATAGAACAGCACCGTTGAAGTCCGTCTATAATATCCCATTTAGGATTAGAAGTATCGAAATAAAAGGCCGGCAACGGCAAACCCAACAAAATAGATTCTATTAATCGGCTTTGTGTTTCGGCAGACCAGAGGTTTCCTTCTCGTTGAAATTCTGTATTCATATTGATTTCATTGTATTCAAGACGATCAATTAAATATCCGACAGTAAATGGAGGTGTCTCTATTTCGATTTCATTTGGATTAAACGGATGCGTAATCACCTCATTACCAGATGAGGTATCTTCCGGCTCAATCACTTTTTCCGGTTCATCATTGAGGTTTAATTCTTCCATAATGTAGCTAAACAGTTTCTTTGTTATAATTATTGGGGCTAAAGCCCACCTATTTTGGAAATCTCTTATCGAATGGCCCAAAACCACTCCTATTCATCATATCACCCTCATCTCCGTATCCCCACTCAGCTGTTTCAGCAATTGCCGCACATTCTCTTTGGCGGTATCGTTGGCAAAGGCATAATCGTGGAACACGATGCGCAGGGGCATTTGTTTTTGCTGTAGAGACGATGTGTACATCGTCTCATTGTCAGACGATGTGCACATCGTCTCTACGAATTTGGCATCTATCCCCTCATCAAAACAGCAATACAACGCATTGCCATCTACCTTATACACCGTTTTGCCGGCTATTTCGGTTTTTTCTATGGGTAGCGACAGCGGTAAGCCCCAGTCGAGCATCACCTGCGCCACCAGGTCGTCGGGTGTGCGGTCGGGTTTGATGTGGTTGGCAAAAAGGTCGGTCATCATCGCCTGCTGGTAGTCCTGCGGACGGTAATAGACATCCTGCATGTTGCTGCTGTCGAGCTTGTACACCCTAAAGCCTACATCAACGCTTTTCTTAGTGAGGGTGCCACTTGGAGTGGCGCCCTCACTATCAGCGCTGAATAAATTCTGTTCATTCTTTAATTCTTTTTCATTCTGATTCTGACGAATTTTCTCACCTGCTCTCCGTATCCGCTCTTTCCCTATCTCACAGATATTCTGATACCCCGCCTTATACGCCTCACTTTTTTCATCGGTCTTTTCGGGCAACTGCACCATGATAAACTTACGGTTACCGCCATCTTCGGCATTTAATTGCATGACGGCGTGGGCGGTAGAGCATGATCCTGAAAAAAAGTCTAGAATAATATCGTTATTTCTAGTTTGAAATGTAACAAACTTCTTCAACAAGGACAAAGGCTTTGGGTAATCAAAAAAGTCTTCTGACTTAAACAATTCAAACATTTCTTTTCTGGCAGATTGACTATCCCCAAAACCTCTTAGAATTGATTTTGGTGAATCAAATTCAATTGTTTTTTCAGAGTATAATCTCCCATTTTCTTTAAAGAAAAAACGCTTAATTTTTTGACCTTTTAAATCAGTGATTTCTTCTCCACGAAGCCAACCCTGAATCATATCTTTCATAGTCCATCCGGCATAAAGAGTTACAGGTTCGGATAGTCTCCCGTTTTGAAAAATCATCTTGCCTTCAATCCTTATAGCTTCTGATCCTTGAATTACACCTTCAATTTCTTTATCTTCTCCTTCATATTCAACACCGGCAGGGAATTGAATAGAGCTTTCAGGATGCCTAGCATCTATCTTTTTATTACATCTTTCAATTGAAACTTCTGGATTATCCTTATGAAAAAGTTTTAATGTTGATATATTTTTCGCATAAACTAAAACATATTCATGAGCTTTTGAAATATATCCAGCATTTATTCCTCTAGGTAATTCCCAAATAAAATTAATAATTGCATTCACCTCTCCAAACACCTCATCGCACATTTTCCTCAAATTATGCACCTCATTATCGTCGATAGAGATAAAAATCACCCCATCATCCGTCAACAGGTTACGAGCCAGTTTGAGGCGTGGGTACATCATGGTGAGCCAGTCGGAGTGATACCGTCCTGCGGTTTCGGGGTTGGCTACCATACGTGTTCCATACTCGTCTTTCTGCCCACTATCCACTAACCACTGTTCACTATCCACTGAAAAATTATCGCGGTACACAAAATCGTTCCCTGTATTGTAAGGCGGGTCGATGTAAATCATCTTCACCTTGCCCAAATAGCTCTCCTGCAAGAGTTTCAGCACCTCCAGATTATCGCCCTCGATGTAGAGGTTTTCGGTGGTGTCGAAGTTCACGCTCTCTTCGCGCACCGGGCGCAGGGTGTTGGTGGTAGGCATATTGGCGGTCACAATGGCTTCGCGCTTGCCCGGCCACTCCAGTCGGTAGCGTTCTTTGGGGCCTTCCACTATGTCGCGGCTCAGCTCCTGGCGGAGTAGGTCGAAATCGATCTTCTTAGTGACGGGGTGACTCAGAGTCACCCCGTCACTGCTATCTGCAGCCGTTTCGGTTACACAATGCGGAAACAGCGCAGCAATGCGCTCTATATTCAGGTTCACCCTGTCGGGTGTTTTCAGGTCGAGTTTGTCGCTCATATATCTTCTGTTTTGTCTCTGTATTTACAATTTTTTGCAACTCAGCAAACTATCGGCTGGTATTTTTAGCTCATTATATAAAGATTTTACCATCTTCAATGTCAATTGTCTTTTTCTATTCATTATTTCACTCACTCTACTTTGAGCGCCCAGATATTTAGACAAATCAGATTTTGTCATTCCCATTTGCTCCATCCTGAATAATATGGCATCAACTGGATCGGGCGGCGCAATAGGGTAGTGATGCATTTCATACGATTCGACCAGGGTACAAAGCAAATCAAGCTCATCGCCTTCCACACTATCTTTCGGTGCACCCCACAATTCTTCAATTCTTTTGATAGAATTACTATAATCGGCTTCTGTTTTAATTGGTTTTATTTCCATAATCAAATTGTTTTAGCATCTATTTTATCATATTGCTTGTGTGTGACTATAAAACGAATAAACAGTATTTTGTAAGCGTAATCGACTAAGACAACAAGACGATAGGTGTTTCCCTTAATATTAAAAACCACTTTGCCTTCTCCTATAATACTTGCATTTTTATACTGGCTTTTCAGCTCATTCGCATTGTTCCAATCTGCAGTTTTCGCCTCATAATACCATGCACGGAGCGAAGCCTCCGAATCCGCATATTCCGATTTCTCCCAAAACTCACGCAATGTTCTAAATGCAATTATTCTCATCCTGCAAATATACATTAAATTATCAAATATACCAATTTGGTAAGCTGCAAATATTTCAGTGCAATTCACCCAAACAGCATTTCGTTACAGTCAAAGAAACTATCTGCGCCCCTCCCCTTTCGCCGCTCCTGCTCATCTATCTTGTTCGAATTATAACAAAGCAAAGCATTTGCCGGTTTATTGTCGGAAAGACTCCTGGTCGCCCCGTCTCTAACTATCGATTATACGCCTATAGGTATAGTAGCACAGACTCACGACCGGTGATTATTCATATAATCATCGATATCCTGCTGAGTATAAACTACCCGACGCTCGCACTGCGAGCAATTGATCAGCCCCTTTTTTCGGTACTCCTGTAGGGTACGGGTCGAGACTTTCAGCATTTCGGCAGCTTCTCTGTTTGTGAAGGTTCTTTGGGTGTTTACCAGTTCGTTTTTTGCTACGGGTACCTTGGGCGATAAACCATAGATTAGCTCCGAGGACAAAAGGCTCAAATCAAATTTCTTCACAATATTACGCGTACCAAACAGCGCGTCTCTACTTTTATCCATAGCTATTTGAAAATCCGGATTATTTCCCTTCAGATAATCCGGCCTTCTCATTTTCCTTTTCTCTGGCACAACCTTCTCCGCAACCGATCCATTTAGCATTTCCTCAATTTTGGACTGATCTTTGATAGAATCCTCCAATCTCAGTGTTACGGCTGGTGTATCTGAATTGCGCTCCCGGTGGGCTTCACCCCTCCTGTATCTCGCCAATTCCGCCTCCAGCTCCGCTATTTTTTTATCCTTCTCACTCACGCTCCTGAGAAACGCCCCAATATCCACATTCGACTCCTCTTCCTGAAACGGTTTCATTGCTATTACCCGCTTATAGTCGAACGAAATTGCTATCGGGTTTTTCTCTAAAAAATTCGTTCCGACTAATTTTTCCCATTTATTCCACACCTCACTATCCACCATTTCGCAAAGCAGATAGTGGTTGAACTGAGAAGATTGTATGAGAAAGTTGTAGATAGCCTCTACCCTGTCCATTAAACCCTCCAACCGGTTCAACAACACCCTGTAGCCCTCCAGATAGTCATGACCGGGCTCAGCATTGGAGAGCGTGAATCTACCGTTGCTATAACCGATAAAAAAAGATCTGGTGGCCATAGGAAGAAACCGGTTTTCGGTGTAAAACGAGATGCCTTTTGAATTAAAGGAGTATATTCTTCTACCCGGTCCATAAGTCGAATCATCAATACTCATAGAAAAGGATCTCATAAAATAATAAAAAGCCGGATATCGAGCCAGTTTAAAGAAATTTCCGTAAACCACCAACAGACAGAAATACTTGTGCAGGTTATAAATGTGCTGCACTTCGCCTTTATCCATCGTTTCGCAATAATCAATATATTGATCTATTGCACTCGAAATGGAGTACTGTGGAAAATCCACCGCTTTGGCAGAGGAGGTATATGATTTTTCGAACAGGTCGAGCAGCGCATTGTCTAATTGCGCTAAATCTATCGGACATTTGGCCATATCTATCTACTTTAAATTATTTGCGAAATAAAAACGGGCAAATATAACAGAAAGTAGTGATACGACAAAAATAAATATACAAATAAAACCAATTATTTCACCGATAAAATTTTTCCACATCCGGCATACTTCACCATCTCTGGTTTTCCGTCGGAAGCTATCGTCCCGAATTGTATGCCAATACCCAGTATAAGCGTTACCTGATCGGTTATGGGGTATTTATCTGCCTCCAGATGAATGGTTATACTCTTTTCGGGCAGGTCGTTGCACACCATTTCCCACTCCGTGCAGGCAAACTTACCCACCGTTGCATAATGAGGTACCACCGGTATATACTTCTGGTGCAGCGCACTATACGCTAGGTCAGACACGCCACCCAGCGTAACCACAAACCGCAAAAAAGGGAGTTTATTGAAGGGTTTAAGCTGAATATTTGCCAGTATAGGCGGAATCACCACAGTGGCAGTGCCCCCCACGCGGTCTATCCGGCATTCGATGTTGGTAAGCACTACGCTATCAAACGGGAACTTCCGGTTGAAGCTAAACCCGTTGAAGAGCGGCTTGTGGTTCGATAGCCGGAAGGAGCGCTGCCCCATCGGATTTTCCACATCGTCGCGCTGCATCTTGTTGGCAATCGCGTTTATGGAGCCCATCAATACATAATCAGACATCTCGGCCAGGAAGTAACACGAGCGGCGCATCAGAGACCCCAGCTGCGTGGCCCCACTCCACTCGCTGTTGATCATGCGCGTGCGGGCAAAAGCCGGATCTCTTTTGATTTGCTCTTTGGTAGCACCACCTTTGGTGCGTACAATTACCTTGTCGCTTGTGCGGCATTTGTATATCGATAAATCTTTCAGGTTGCCTTCTACTTCTAGCGGGCCTTTGAGTGATGCCATAATTCCGATCTTTTTTTGTTGGTGACAATCAATTCGCAGACTATTCGCCTACGTTTGTTATCTGATTCAGAGTACAAAGATAGTATAATTATACACAAACCATACTATATTTATAGATAAGCCATACTTTTAAATGGTATGGCTTATCTATGGCTTATTTATGCCTTTAGTATGGGTTATGTATGGTTATACCCTGAATGACATAACAATTACACAACAAACGTAACGCAATTGGAGGGGGATCAGAGCTGTATTGCCGCACTCTACCCGAAAGCCACATTTTGCATCATTCCGAACGAAGCGATTAAAGCGAATAGAACCGAATGGAGGAATTCAGGATTGTGGCCGGGGGGAAAAAAAGCGATACTACGAACATCCACAAACATATAACAGACAAAGAAAATGACCAGATTAAAAATACCGTCGGACAATTTAAATATTTAGCAAATAAAATTGTTTATTCTGAATAAATAATGTATGTTTGCAAATATTTAAGAGAAGAAACACATCAATACAAATTCCGACATGAGAAACACTTCCAAACGAAGCACTTTAGCAAATCTGTTGAAATACTAAACAAAACAATAATCAACAAACACAGCTAAGGCGGTAATACTAGAAGCACTGTTTGTTATACTGGAAAATTTGTTTCTCATGGGGATTCGTTAGGCGGCATTCAATAAAGGAAGAAACTATCCTTAAAACCAACAATATAACAATAAAAATATGGCTCAGAAAATCGAAAGCGACAAACTTCTTGTAAAAGATGTCTTCTCAAAATGGTTTAGAATTCCAGAATATCAAAGACCTTATGTTTGGGACAAAGACCAAGTAACCGAACTTCTTGACGACGTAATGCAAGCAAGAATTTCCCACCCAGATTCTCAGTATTTTTTAGGGTCTATGGTTTTAAAAAGAAATTGGAAAGAAGAAGAAACAACCAAATACGAAGAATTTGACCTACTTGATGGACAACAACGGTTGACAACACTATTTTTAATTACAGCTGTTGTTCGAGATTTAACGGATAAATCAAATACAAGTAGACAGAAAACTTGCCATGAAACAATTTATCAAATGGCAAATCCTGATGATAATATTCCTGAAAGATTACGCATTGTTTTCGACATAAGAGACCAAGTGAAAGAGTTTATCAACGAATTTGTAAAAGAAGACGGTGGAACGACCAAAGAAAACGAATTAAAGCTCAGAATTTCAAACAGCGAGGAAGATATTTCTATAAGAAACATGGCGAAAGCAATTCTGAACATTAGAGATTATTTTACTACAAACAGCATTGATGAGTTTTTCCCATATCTGCGCTCAAATGTATTATTGATTTATGTCTGTGCAGATGAACTTGAAGATGCATTTAGACTTTTTACAGTTATGAATAGTCGGGGCGTCAAATTAAGAAATAGTGATATTATAAAAGCTGAAAATCTGGGAAGTATTTTTGATAGCAACAAACGACTTGAATCTGCTAAAAAATGGGAAGAGACAGAAAGCTATTTTGCAGAAGATTTTGACGCCTTCCTTTCTCATTTAAGAACCATTTTAGTGAAACAAAAAGCTGCCGTGAGCTTATTAAAAGAGTTTGAGGACAACATATACAGCCCAACTAGCTACGACAGGACAAACAAAACAAAAACAAAATTGCCTCCACTTTTAAACAAAGGAGAAGATACGTTCAGGTTTGTTAACAAATACAAGAAACATTATGAGCAACTATTTGACAATGAGAACTACGATTTGACACGTAGTTTTGAACTAAATAATTATTTGCACCTTATGAAGAAAGGATTTGAAGCTGATTATTGGGTAGCTCCTCTATTAAGGTTTTATGACAAATTTAATACTGACAAACTAATTGATTTCGTAAAAGCACTTGATAATAAATTCGCAAATGATTGGCTCATTGGTTTATCTCCTACAACAAGAATCGAAAATGTAAATGCAATTATTCAGGCTATTGATGATGCAAAAATCTCAGTTGAAGTCATACAAAGTGACACCTTATCAATAAATAGAGTAGATTTAGTATCTGTTCTAGAAGGGAATATATACGGTAGACGCGCAGCAAGGTATGTGCTATTAAAATTGGATTTATTATTTCATGGGCATACTACAAAATTGGAAATGCCTGAGACAATTAGCATTGAACACATTTTACCTCAAAATCCGGATGATGAAAGTCAATGGAAAAAAGATTTTACCGACTTAGAAAGAGAAGAATGGACAAATAAAATAGGAAACTTAGTGCTTATTTCAAGACGTAAAAACTCTGGCCAAAGCAACAAGGATTATACAGATAAAAAAGATAAATACTTCAAAAACAATATTGAACTATTCAGTAATTCTATAAGAATTTACAATCAATTTCCAACTTGGACATTGGCTGGCTTGAAAGAAAACCATGATGTGGTTTTAATGAAAATCAAACAAGGTTTTGGAGTATAAACAGACAGAACGACAAGAAAAAAAACGACTGCCAAACATAATAGGACTTAAACGCAACACCCCTGACGCAAAACACCCTCCAAACGCATTAACTGACGGGGTGTATCGATTTAACTACGTTGATTTTATACGATCAGCCTACTAAAAGCGAGCTTGCGTCAGCTTTCGCTAAACGCAAATTATGACCTTGTTGAGCAAAACCTTCGGTGCGAGCAACGGGCGCAAGGTCAGCTCTTTATGGCGATTAAATAAGATATGACCGGAATTTTTTATCACCATTTTCCGGATTAAAATTAAAATCGAAATAAGCGCAACTATTAGAGTTGGCAATTAGGATATTTTACTACTTCTGGAGAGTAATAGTTTTTTTTTGCAAAGACTCACGTTCGGGGACATAAATAAAACAAAAGAAAGAGATGACCAACATATTCCGAGAACAACTGAATAAATTAAAAACAGAGATCAAAACTCTGGGAAATTACGATGAGAAACTAAAAAAGTGGGCTGAATTCACTGTTGACTACTGCGATAACGTAGCCCGAAATAAAATTGACAGAAGTTTTTATGTTTTCCAATCTGAACCAAGTTTTGAACCTGAAGTTCTGATTTTAGGATTAAATCCACAGGATCAATACAAATCAAGATATTCGAATCAGCACGAAAATCCCAAATGGGGCTTAAAAGACCACAATAGAATGACAGCAGAGGTCTTGATTCATCAAAACCCTTGGTATATTGGTGGAAAACAAGCTAAAAATGAAAAAGAATGGAATATTCTTAGAAACCTGAATAAAACAATCAATGTACATAAAGACCTAAGTCAACTATTTGATAATATGGTCTACATGAATATCTTATATTTTAACTCAACTGACTTTAATGAGTTTAAAAACAGCTTCAAAGAAGATTGGAAAGAAGTATTCGAAAGCTGCGTTGAAATGTCGTCACTATTAATTTACGAAATCATTAAACCCAAAAGAATAATTTGCCTAGGAATTAATAATTGCTATAAATCATTCATTGGCAACTTGACGAGTGAAGAACTAAATTGTTCATTGTATAAATGTACAAAAGACGGTATAAGCATTTATGGGATTACACACCCTTCTGCTAGAACTACAAACTTTTCGAGAGAAAATATTGGATGGCATTTATATGCTGATTGGTATAATAAGCCATTATTCAACTTGTTGGAGAGTAAAATCTCAATCATTTATCAGTTGCTTTCTGAAATTGCAACCAAATACAAATTAGAACTTGTATTTGAAAAGAATACTTTAGGCAATAGATTTGGTTATTTTAAATTTATAAATAAAAACAAAAAAGATCTTTCAATATATTTTGAATTTCAGAAGTCTTTCTATTCAGATTTAAGATATGAAGTACACCAAGACAAGTTTCTAAATAAGGCAATAAATTGCATTTCCCCTTACGACAATTGGTTGAATCTTTCTGACAGTTTTAATCATGAAAATTTCAGAAGCTATTTTGACAATGCTATAAATAAACTAATTACAAAACATATTGAACTTACTTAATATTCGAATAACAATAATATTCAAACTAAAAAGAAAACAAAAAAAATGGGAACATTAATAATGATTGTTTTTGCAATTTTAGGCTATTTTATCGCTAAAATTACTTGGAAATTATATCCTAACTTTTTGTCACGACGAGATTACTATAGAAATAGTCCATTTGACATAGTTAAAATGAGAGGAGTTACAACATTAAGTGCATTCTTGACAACTTGCACAGTTGGTTATATCATTACTCAAGGGTTGAAAAAGGGAACATATAAAGAATCAAAAGAAACTATTGAAACAACTATCAATAAAGAGACAAAAAAAACGCATAGTAAGAAAGTGGATTTTCATTCAACTGATACAATTCCAGAGAAATCATATGAATCCAAAATTCAATCCGAACAACTCACAGAAAGTACTGTTGAAGAAACGACAACTGACTCTATTTAAATAAATAACTGTTTATTCCGGTAAAACAGTACCACCAATTCCGGTGCAAACAGTGCCTCTTATCAAAATCCAACTGGACATAAACGCAGGCTAACTGCTTATCAAAAAAAAGTAAACATATTCTGAAACCAGATCAACCAATTGATTAATCAGACAGCACAGAGAACTATTAATTCACTCAATATCAAACACAAATGAAACACTGGATTTTTATTGTACCGTATATTTTGTTAAACACATCAGGCATCTCTGCAAAAACCAAATCTGAGCCGGATTTTACTCTGGCGGGTAAAATTAAAGGTCCGTTATCCGGAAAGATAGCGCTCACATACGAATCAAGTTCCGGCTATAAGTCGGACACAGTTGAGATAAAAAAAGGATTGTTTAATTTTACAGGATTTATTGCTGAGCCAACCATGGCATGCCTGAGCGGCGGGAATGAAAATAGCACCAGAATCTGGATTGAGCCGGGTAAGATGCACATAAGCGTAACAAAGAATGATTTTGAGAAGGCCATATTGACGGGATCGAAAACTCAGAATGAGTCATTGGTTTATAATAAATTTGTTAGTGTAGTGGTAGATAAGCGGGACTCAATCAGGGCAATTATAAATGCAACAAAAGACAGCCTCAAAAACGCAAAGAATCCCGGATTAAAACAAGTACTCGGGAAAAGAGTAGATGAACTATGGTCTTTGTGGGATGCGGCTAATAACAAAATCCCGGATAGAATTATTCAATACATAAAACTTCATCCCAAATCATATATAGCTATAGACCAGCTATATATGCTGAATAAGAATGAAAAGATTTCGCTGGATTCTATCTCTGCATTATTCAATGGATTTGATGCCCCGGTGCAAAAAGGAAGAACAGGAGAAGAAATACACAAAGACATTGTAATTAAAACAAATAATAAGATTGGCGCAATAGCCCCCGAGTTTACTGTTCCGGATATAAACAACAAAATCGTGAAACTCTCTGATTTTAAAGGGAAAAGCATTGTTTTGCTTGATTTCTGGGCTTCATGGTGCAGTCCGTGCCGTCATAGTTTTAAAAGTTTGAAACCCTTATACCAACGATTGCACTCAAAAGGTTTTGAAGTGATAGCAATTGATACCGATCGTTTTGGTGACGACAATGCCTGGGCCACAGCAATTAAAAAAGATAGTATTTCGATGTGGCATCATGTGAAAGTGGCAAAAGATTTTCCACATAACAAAATCACCAATGAGGATATTTATAGCAAATATTTCGTTCAGAGTATTCCGCGAAAAATTTTAATCGACAAAAACGGAATTATTGTGGGAAACTGGATGGGAACAGACGAAAATATTGAGAAAGAGGTTGCTACTAAAATCGAAGCGTTAGTTAATCAATAACAATTTTTTCGATATATATATATTCCGGCTCAAACTGTACCATTTCGTCTATTCCGGAGCAAATGGTGCCACTTGTAAAAATACCCCGGTTTCGTCAGATACGATAACGTAGAAAGACGATGTTCCGTTGGCGGGATCTGTGCTCCTCGTTGGCAGCAAGGGTAAAAAACAGATGCGGAGAATATTTCGTCTATTCGCATTAAATATGCGGAGAATAAGCTGTATATTTACCGCAAAAAATATATTCGAATGGCAAAATACATATATCAATCAGAAAGTTGGCCGCACTTTACATGGAATGAACGTGAAATACAAGTGGTTTTAGGTAAAGTTCGACATTTACAAGGGAAGTTATCAGGACAAATGAGTGTGTTGGGATTTTCTGAAAAAGAAGAAACTATTCTATCGACATTAACTCTTGATGTTCTAAAATCGTCTGAAATTGAAGGAGAACAACTTAATTATGAACAAGTGCGATCTTCTATTGCAAGAAGATTAGGAATCGAATATGCAGGCATGGTATATTCAGATAGAAATGTAGAAGGTGTGGTAGAAATGATGCTGGATGCAACACAAAATTACAATCAATCGCTTGATGAAGAACGGCTATTTGGTTGGCATTCAGCTTTGTCTCCTTCAGGAAGAAGCGGTATGCATAAAATTGAAACCGGCTGTTATCGTACTGGTGAAATGCAAGTTGTATCAGGACCAATGGGAAAAGAAAAAATTCATTTTCAAGCTCCGTCTCCCACTGTAGTAAAAACCGAAATGGATGAATTTTTAAATTGGTTTGACAATGACACAGATATTGACCTTGTACTTAAAGCTGCAATTGCTCACTTTTGGTTTGTAATAATCCATCCTTTTGATGATGGAAATGGTCGAATTGCGAGAACAATTTCAGACATGCTTCTTGCCCGGGCAGACGATAGCTCACAAAGATTCTATAGTTTGTCAAGCCAAATCTTAGTCGAACGAAAGGTATATTATGAAATACTACAAAAAGTACAACATAGCAATGGTGATATAACTGAATGGCTATTATGGTTTCTAAATTGCTTATATAAGGCTATTGTATCTACTGAAGACACAGTAGAAAAAACACTTTACAAGGCTGAATTTTGGAATAAAAACAAAGATACAATCCTTAATAGCCGACAACGAATGATGCTTAACAAACTATTTGATGGTTTTATTGGAAAACTAAACACATCAAAATGGGCAAAAATATCTAAATGTTCACAAGATACCGCATTACGTGATATTCAGGATTTAATCGAAAAAAGAATTTTAGCTAAAAGTGAAGAGGGTGGAAGAAGTACAAATTATGAATTGAAAACTAATTAATTGAACCATACCCCCGTCAGTCGTAACGCGCAAAAACCGTAGCGTAGTTGTTGAGCAAAGGCTCCGCCTTTGTTCGTGCTAAAAGCCAGCCTCCCGGCTGGCAAAGTGCCTCACTGCGAAAAGTATAAATCAGCTTTAATCAGATGATTGAAGCCGATTTTGCTTACCCCAATAACATCATCTCTGCAAATATGGACATATATAACCGACAATGCGAGTAGTGGATAGATAGCTTGGTATAGATTTATCTGGCAACAATGGACGGGGAAAGTATGGAACCAGTGCATTCAAGAGCAAATAAGCCGGTCTATATATATAAGGTAATTGAAGAGGAAATGGCTACCCCGACAAGCAAGCGAAGAAATAGGTGTTATTTAATTATGCTGTAAAACATATATTAAAATCGGTTTAAAAGCGGTTTTTATGCTGTATAACATGTTAAATAGTTTGTATTTCACTGATTTTTTCATCTAATGTAATCGTTTTGTAATATTTTAAGCATATCTTTGCATCATAAACATAGAAACGCAGAAAATCTGCTGGTTGAGACCGGGAAGCATAAGCTTCGAAATCCGACCCATTGTTGAACTAAAAATTACAATTATGAAAGCAAAAAAAATGATGTTAGTGATGGCCGCAGTACTGGTAGTATTAGCCGCCAAAAGTGAAGAAAAAGCTGAAAAAGCTCTTGATTTCAAAGTTCCCGCCTATGGAACAAAAAGTGGATTAACAGATTCGGCCTTAGAGATGAAAGGCAAGTACACATTGATGTATTTCTGGTCGAACAAAGTAGAAGAATCGAAGGCAAACTACCTGAAGATGGCCGCAGTAACCAAATTTGCAAAAGGCAACAAGATAGAAATACTGCCGATTGCATTCGAGCCCATGAAGCTGGCCTACGAAGGTTCTGAAACTACAGCTGCAAAAAGCGAAAGTCTGTATGCAGATGCTTACAAAACATTCAAAGCAAAAAACAGCCTGAGCAACTACCTGGTAGATGAAAAGGGAACTGTAGTAGCGAGAGATGTAACGCCGGAAGAATTAGTTTACTTAATCAATAAAATAAGGTAGCCGGTATGCAATGTGATCAATTAAAACCCTGGAAATAAAGGGGCTGTTCGAATAAAAAAGACGAACAGCCTCTTTTTTTTATCTATCAACTGATGATTATCTCAATACACGACAACTTTTGACCGTAGATTCAACCCCTGAGAATCGGACAAGCTGACAATATAAATTCCTTTGCCTACGGGCACTTTGCCGGATGTAGTGAGCAAAGATTCCACAACCGGCATACCGGTTATCGTATATAGCTTAATGACAGCCGGACGAAGAAGCCCGCTCACAGATACGCCCCCTTTTTCTCCCCGAACAAATAATACCGATGTTATACCCGAAATGCCGGAAGCATTGTTGGGTTCAATTTTCACATCGTCGATATCATAGGTCCCGGTTTTGTGGAACAAGAAGTTAATCCGCATTATTTCCGCTGTTGTGTGATTCAGATCAAACACAGCCGAATACTCCTTCCATGTATCCGAAACTCCAAAATAGATCTTATTGTTTTTCAGGCTAACGCCATCGGTCGCTTCCGATAAATTGGTTGCCAGATTGGCACTCAGGGCCGATTTTACACTTAACTTGAGCAGAAAGCTATCCGGCACCAATGCTTTGGCGCGGAGACTGATTTTGTATTTTCCGGAAGCGACCTTAGCCGGCGAATATTGCGCCAGAGCATAGTGGTAATCTTCGCCGGCAGCGGCAGTGTTGGTTATTCTGGCAAAAATATTGCCATTGGACTCTGTTATTTTCGAAGAAACAAATTTGCCTGTTCCGTAGTTGGTATAACAGGCCCAACCTTCGTCTAAATCAGCTGGCGCATAGGTATTTTTGAAAGCCAGATCAAATGTGCCATCTTTGATGATTGAGTTCACATTATCCGGCACATAAGGTGCAATGGAAACATCATCGAGGCTGTATGTGGCAGAGCTATCGGGATTGGTGAGGTAAAACATAACCCGTGTATATTTTGCCGCGGCAGCCGGAGTGGATGTAGTAAACCGGTAGGTAAATGCGGTAAAGGCCGGAGTCATGGACGATTTGATAACGACCTCGGTGCCGGAAACACCGCCGTTGCCACTGACAGCACTGAGCCCGGTGAGGCTTGAGGCGCTGATGTTGTCATTATTACTGATCTTCAACCGAAGCGCAGCCGTGTTGAGCCCCGATTTGTCGGTTACTCTGGCCCGGAACTTCAGGGTATAGGTGCCGGCAGGCAAAACGTTGATGTTTTGAGATGGCATGTAAACAGGGCTGGTTCGTGGTTCGCTAAGCGATATTTTGAGAAATGTACTATCGACATTCCCCATGCCTGAATTCCACGAGTACATGGAGCCTCCGTAGTCGTTCAGATCGTATTCGCCAAATTCGCCGTTTTTAATCAGATTTGTGCCGGAGGTTGGGGGCAATCCGTCGGTGCTGCCCGGCAATTGATAGACCCGAATGTAATCTACCTCCATGCCCGAAGAGAGGTAATCCTGACCATTGCTGACCAACGGTGCCTCGGGTGTACCCAAAATGCTGAGGTAGATAGACATTGGATAGTTGAGCAGTCGGTAGGGCTTTTCGGTGGAATAGACCCGTCTGTTGTCGCGCGACAGAATGCGTTTACCGTCGAGATAAAACAGGAGGCTGTCGGGCGTCCACTCGAAACCATAGGTGTGAAACTCTGCGCTGTAGTCCTGATCGAACCAGTAATAGGCAGGAGAGTTGCAGAGGCCATGAGTATGGTCGAGCACAAGCGGGCGCACATGATCCCAGGAGGGTTGCGCCCCCAGTTTGGTGTAGGTTTGCGGGCTTCGTATGGGTCCGGCATCGAGTTGCCCCTCGTTCACATCTATTTCGATGTAGTCTTTCTCTAACTGAGCGCCGGAGTTGAGCAACCAGAATGAGTTGTTGATGCCTTTCGCCGCCGAATACTTGTAGCGGCACTCGAAATAGCCATACTTAAATTGTTGCCGGGTGGAACCTGTGGGCGCCGAAAATGTGCGTGTACCTACAGGAGTGGCCAGTTTAACGTGTTTCAACTTCAGCACCCCGTTTTTAATCAGAGCCACAGTATCGTTTTCCCAATCGACACCCCGCCCATCGCGGTCGTCGGGTTTCCACAGGGCTGCTTTGGATGCCGGATTGTCGAACTCATCGTTGAAAACAAGCTGATATCCTCCGGGGATAAACGATGAATGAGTGATGGTTTGCCCCTGCGAAAACAGAGACAACAGAAGAAATAATGACAGAAAGAGAAAAGTCTTCATAGAGCGTGCGTGTTTATTTCAGATTAGATATGCGAATGAGCAAAAAAAATGAGAATGCAAATATCTTAAGAAATAATGATAGAAAAGGAAAAAGCAGCTGTTATTTTTGCTTTTCGACTGTTTAATTTGCTTTTAGACAGGTTGTTTTGCCCGTATCCGGAGATAAGAAACAACAAAACAAGAGAAGATTGAGAATGTGAAAACAGAATAAAACGAGCGTAATATCAGGAGTTTGTGCCGATTTTTTCGTAATATTGCATCGAAATCGGAGGAAGAAAGGTCCGTTGAAGCATCTGCCTATCCGCAGCCAGCCGCGTGAGGGATAGTAGCGGATAGCCCACAGCCGGCCACCCAAGCCCGATAATGAACAAAAAGCTGAACCGGCGAGGACTATGAGCGGATAGCCCGGCCCCCCGGGGGCACGCCCTGATAATTTTTGTTTTAAATATTGAATTCAATAAAACGATAATGTTAAAGAAAAAAGAAACTATGGTGGCACCGTCTATTTTGGCGGCGGATTTTGGGAATTTGCAACGGGATATTGAAATACTGAATGCGAGTGAGGCAGACTGGATTCATCTGGATATAATGGATGGGGTGTTTGTGCCCAATATTTCGTTTGGTTTTCCGGTGCTCGAGAGTGTGAGCCGGATTGCCACCAAACCACTGGATGCCCACCTGATGATTGTGGAGCCGGGTAAGTTTGTGAATGAAGTGAAGGGTATAGGGGCACAAACGATGACGGTGCACTATGAGGCTTGCACGCATCTGGACCGAACAATTAACCAAATAAAAGAAGCGGGCATGAAAGCAGGCGTGAGTCTGAACCCGCATACTCCGGTGCATCTGCTGGAAGAGATTATTACCGAGATAGATATGGTACTGATAATGACTGTGAATCCGGGTTTCGGAAATCAGAAGTTTATCCCCTACTCGTTGGACAAAATAAGAAGATTGAAGGAGCTGATACTGAGAAAAAACTCGCAGGCGCTGATTGAAATAGACGGGGGAGTGAATATGCAAACGGGCAAAGCGCTGGTAGAGGCCGGGGCTGATATACTGGTAGCCGGTAGCTTCGTATTCAATGCAGAAAACCCGATGCAGATAATATCAGACCTGAAAGCATTGTAACCCGGGGCTATGCGCTTGCCTACCTTATCGCAGGTTCCCGCTTTTCGGGTGATTGCACCGTTGATTGCAGGCATTTTACTTTTTGTGGCTCAACCAGTGGCCTTGTGGGGGATTGGGTTGATTGCTCTATCGGCGGTTCTTTGGGTTGCCGGCAGGTATATCCGGCCGCTGCTGCCGCCTACCTCTAAACGAAAATACAACTATCTGCTCACGGCGCTGGCCTGTGTTGCTGCCGGATTTTGGCTGACGGCCCGGAAAGAGAGCCGGATTGCGGCCGTGTTTCCCCACGAAAAACATCTTTATACAGCGGAAATCGTAACGGTGCCTCAGGCAAAAGAGCGAAGTGTGCATTGTTTGCTGAAAATAGAACCGGCAGATAGTACGGCCGATGGCGACCGCAAAATAATCGGATATTTTGAAAAAAACGAACAAAGCTTAGCGCTGAAACAGGGGTGGAAAGTGCTGATAGAGGCCGCACCCCAAAAGCCTGTGAATACGGGCAGACCAGGCGGCTTCGACTATGGAAGCTACTTACACCGACAGGGTATTTCGGGCACAGCCTACATCGATTCGGCCTCGTGGAGGTTGGTATCGGCCGACCGCGACTTCAGCCTTTTTTATCTGGCGGCAGATATGCGGGAAGAGATTCTGGCTATTTTCCGGAGTTTTGGGTTCGAAGAGAGTGAGTTTGCTCTGCTGAGCGGGATTACTATCGGATACACCGACTCGCTTTCGCCTGAGCAAAAGAGTAATTTTAGCTCTGTCGGACTGTCGCACCTGATGGCCGTGAGTGGTATGCAAACAGCGATGTTGTTTGCTATGGTGTGGTTTTTGCTGGGATTTATACCCAAAAACTCGAAGTGGTATCGGGTAAAATATGTGGTTGTCATCCTTATACTATGGGTGTTTGCATTCGTAACAGGGCTATCGGCTTCGGTAAACAGAGCAGCACTGATGCTAACAGCGCTGATGCTGGCCGGACTGCTGAACAAACGTATGCATACACTCAATGCATTGTTTGTATCGGCCATTTGCCTGCTGATAATCAATCCATTTACCCTGTTTGATATTGGCTTTCAGTTGAGCTATCTGGCTGTGTTGGGGCTGTTTTTTTCGCAGGATATGTTTGGCGACCGCATCATGCAGATGAAAAAGATACCACGCTACCTGACAGAACTCTCCGCTATGACCCTGGCAGCACAAATAGCCACCTCGCCGCTGAGCATATTCTATTTCAATCAGTTTCCGGTACTGTTTTTGATTGCCAATCTGGCAGTGTTGCCATTCAACGGATTGCTGGTGTATTGGGCAACGGGGTGCGCCACACTTCAATCGGTGGGGTTGTTTCACCCCATACTGGCCATTCCGCTACACTGGATGTTGCTGGCCACAGAGCAGGCTACAGCGTGGTTTGCCCTATTTCCGTATGCCCTTATCCGGGATATACACCCGACAATCGTTCAGATTTTGATAATCTACATATTATTGGCATTTGCACTCTTGTTTGCCTATAAAAGACGGAACGCATATCTGTTTTGCGTATTGGGAGCACTCATTTTGCTGGAGATAAGCGAGGCCGAACGCAGGATAACCGTGCAGAAACAGTCTGAAATATGGATTTACAACAACTACGGGGCAACCACGATTGAGCTGATTTCGGGTGGTAAAACAGCCATTGAGCCACAAAATGAGCGTTATCATCTGCTGAAGGGAAAGCGGGTTGTCTGTCTGGCTGAAGATATCCGGTACCGGGAAGCCGGCTACGCGCTGGCTTGCGATTACCTGGTTTTACAGAAGGGATTCAAAGGCAATTTGTCAGAAATAAAAAAACAATATAAGTTTGGTAAACTTGTGCTCGATGCCGGATTGAGTCCCTATTATGCAAACAAGATTGAAGCGGAGACGAATGACGCGGCTGTGGACTGCTACAATATTGCCCGGGAAGGAGCTCTTCGTATAGATTTAAATGCCCGCTAAACAGCCATTAACCAGCCGTTAAAACACAATTACGACTCCGGCCAGAGTTGATACACAATTATTTGACCGGGATTGTGCAATTCGATGAAGAATTCCCCTTCGAGAGCTTCGTTGAGCGTACCCTGCCACCACGCGTTCAGGCAGTTGTTTTCGAATGGATACCTCAATCCGCGAAAAGTGAGGCGACAGGAGGGTGTGAGCGAAAAGATGGAGACCTGTTGGCCGGCTACAGAGTTGAAGCGGGTGGTAGAGGTGATCGGGGTAAAAAGACCAAAGTCGGAGACCATAGCTACCGAATCGAGAATAGATTGGTAGTATTGCAAAAGCGAGATGTTGCCCAACGTGTGATCTTCTCGCAATCCGGTTGCCCCAACAATCAACACAGAACGATGTCCTTTTTCGATGCAAAAGTGAATTGCTTTGGTCAGATCGTTGGTATTCTGATCGGGATCGGAGATAATGCGGTCGCTCCAAATGCTTCGCACATCGTCTGTCAGACTATCCGAGTCGCCCACGATGTAATCGGGAGTGAGGTTTGTGCCGGCCAGATTCTGTGCAGCACCATCGCAGCAAATCAAAACCCGCGCCCGATACAACAGATCGAGAACAGATGGCCTGACCGGAAAAAGTCCGTTTGCCAACACTACAGCATCATACGAATCAAGAGGTTTCATCTATCGTTTATTTTTTCGGATTGAGACACTGCAACCGGTACCCGTCTCCAGCTGTAATAACCATACACAGACAAGAAGCTGTATGCAAAGAACAAAAAAGAGGTGGGATACAACCCCCGCGAATAACATAGAAATACAGAAAGCAGGTTGATAAAAATCCAGACAAACCAATGTTCGATAAACTTTTTTGCGACCATCCAGGTGGCAATAATACTGAGAGCACTGTTTAATGCGTCGGAATAGGGTATCGGCGAATCGGTGAACCGGGTGAGAATCTGCGAGATAAACAGAAAAAGCAACAGAGCTGTGGCTGACAATTGTGTTATCAGTCTACGGTTGAGGGTAACAAACGAAACCGAAGAATTGCTTTCATCCGGCAGATTTCCATTCTGCATTTTTCGCCAACATACAAAACCATAAATGCTCATCACCACGTAGTAGAAATAGAGCAAAGAGTCGGCGTAGATTTTTGCTATCCAGAATACATACACATACACCAACGAAGAGATAAAACCGACTACCCACATGCGGGAGTTCTGTTTTATCTCGTAATATAAATAGAGCAGTCCGGTGACGACACCGAACCACTCTAACCAATTTACACGCAAATAATCAAACATGATTAAAATTTAAGCGAAATGCTCGCCATGATATTGCGACCTGCCTGCGGATAATATCCGAAGCTCTCGTAGCGGTCTTTATCGGGGCTCGAAGCATTGGGCTGATTGTAATAAGAATATACCCAGGCGTTGCTTTCGTATACTTCATTCAAAATATTATTTACCAATAGATTGATGCAGATTTCCTTCACATTTTTCAGTTTGAATGTATATCCCAACCGGAAGTTGTTTACGAAATAGTCATCGAGCGAACGATTATCGTTGCCGGTATTGTCTATGTATTGTTTGCTCACATAGTTGGATTGCAGCGAAGCATTCCAGTTTTTGTAAGTAGCTTCAAAAATGCTGTTGGCCACCACATCGGGCGAAAACGCGATAGGGGTTGTGCCCAGTTTGTTTTCGACCTGACCAGCCCAGCCCCAGCTTTCGTCGTACAAATCCACGAATTCCGAGTAGTTTTTGATTCTGTTTTTGCTGAAAGTAGCGTTTCCGTTCCATCTCAGCCAATCGCAAATTCTTACACCGGCCATCAACTCTACTCCTGCGCGGTAGCTCTCTTTGATATTGGAGGTCAAAGGCTCGCCTATTTCATTCAACTTACCGGTCAAAACAAGCTGATTGTCGTAGTTCATCAGGTAAAGATTAACACCAAACGAGACGGTATTGTTCTGAAACTGATAACCCAGCTCATAATCGAGCAGTTTTTCGGCAACCGGATTATCTGTCACAGAGCCATCCGTATAGTTATTGCGGGTAGGCTCGCGGTGCGCTACCGCCACCGAAGCATAAGCCTGCTGATTGTTGCTAATGCGGTAAAACAATCCGGCTTTGGGGTTGAAAAAGTTGAATTTCTTGTGAATGTCGAGTTGTTGCATGGCCTCTGTCATCCAGTCCCAAACATCATTTTGTCCATTTATTTTATAGTCAATAAAACGATATTGCATATCGGCATAGAGATTCAGTCTGTCGGCAATGGTATAATTCGCTTTCAGGTAAGTGTTGGCATCGGTCTTGTCGCCGGTGCTGCGGTAAAACTCTTTGCCGGGAGTAAACGAAGCATCGCCGGTGTAATTTTTCACCCACATTATTTTGCCGAAATGGTTTCCGTCGTACTTGTTTATGCCACCACCCAGAGATGCGTTGAATGCATTTTTGCTGTAGTTCAACGAAAATACGGCGCCACCAAAGTCATTGTCGAGCCATTTTTGACGCACCAAATCGCTTCTTTTCTGAGTTGCATTGTTGTAAGTAAACGGCACCAGGCCATATTCAACCAATTTGCGGCCCACTTTATACTCCTCGTAATAGCCTTTTCCCTTTGTGTAATGCAATGCCGCGTTGAGGTTCAGCGCCGGGCAAAACGAATGGGTCAGCATCAGCTGATAGTGCGTTTGGGTATAGTTGTCGGTTTGATCTTTGTAGTAGGGTGCCAGCGGGTTGCCATAATTATCTTCGGCCATGTGTCCACTGGGGTTGTATGTGCGGTTGGTCGAAAGAGAGTCCTTAGGCACACCATCCCACGCATGGTAAGTACGCTCTTTTCCACCAAACGAAACCAGCTTAACAACCGTATTTTTCGAGAAGTAACCACCCTGCACAAAATAAGATTGCAAATCGGTGGTAGCCCGGTCGATAAATCCATCGGAATGGATATTGGATAAGCGGGCATCAAACGCCCAATGGTTGTTGATTAATCCGGAACCGATTTTGAATGTAGCCTTCGACGTATTGAAAGATCCATAAGCCCCGTTTACTTCGGTGTACGGTTTGGCAGAGAGGTTTTCGGTCTTCATATTGAGCGAAGCGCCGAAAGCACCTGCACCATTGGTCGAAGTGCCCACACCACGCTGAATCTGCAAATCTTCGAGTGAAGAGGCAAAGTCGGGCATATTTACCCAATAAACCCCGTGTGATTCGGAATCGTTGAGGGGAATGCCGTTGGTAGTCACATTGATACGCGACGCGTCTGTGCCCCGAATGCGAAAACCGGTATATCCCACACCTGCACCAGCATCGGATGTGGTAATCAACGAGGGAGTGAGCGAGAGCAGAAACGGAATATCCTGCCCGAAGTTTTGCTTTTTGATTTCTGCTTTAGAGACATTGGTGTAGGCCATGGGCGATTTGCCGCCAGCCCGGGTGGATGAAACCTGCACTTCCTGCAGATTAATCAGGCGGATTGTGTCCTGTTTTTGTTGCGCATGAACAGATAATCCGGCCAATGCGATACCGGAAAGAGCGATGAAAACCTTTTTCATTTAGATAAATAATTAAACTGACCCAAACAGACAAGCTGTCAGATTTTAAGTCAATTGATTAAACAAAAAAGGGGTCTGATAAAAAGAGAAGAATACCGGAATGGTCGTGCACTAACCGTGTCTTTTTCCCTGCGACGGCATTACCCGCATCAGGTTCAAAGGGTATAATCTCAGCCTGACTATTGTCAAGCACCCCTAAAAATTGGACTGCAAAGGTATGCAATGTGAACTGAATAAACAAATATATTGTCTTAAAATAAGAATATCTGCCAGAATGAGACCCTCAAAAGCTTAAATGAATACGAAACAGGGGAAAACAAGGGTATGTATTTAAAAATAGAACAAAACAGTTGTATTTGTTAAAAAAACATATTACATTCGCATAATAAAACATAATTTACCCCCAGAATGACTACCTCAACTACTAAAACTTCGACAGGAACATATTTCATAAGCATCTTACTATTTGGGATATTATCGCTTTCGCTATTCTCCTGCGTCAGCATGAAACCCATTGATACATCATACACAACCTACAAAGCAGACTCTGTAAAATTTGACAAATTTAAGCAATCGAAAGTAGCCATGCTACCCATTCTGGCTGAAAAAAAATACGAAAAGCACAGAAAAGATGTTGAAACCGACGTTATTTCTTACATCAAAAAAGAATTCCCCGGTCTCACGTTGTTGAATCCAAAAGAGACATCTGCTAATTTAAAAGCGCTGAAACAGCACGACTTAATGCGGGTATATGGTCAAATGATACGTGGGTTTGACTCGCTGGCAGTACCCGAGCCTGAAGTACTGAAAAAATTAGGAAAAATAATTGGTTGTGACTATATTATGTACAGCAAAATAAAGCAAAAAGCATCAACAGAATACGTTATTAACGGCAAGCCATTAAAACATTTCAATCCAATAGAAATTGAGATACTTACCCAGATATGGGACTGTAAATCGGGCGAAATAGCCTGGGAAGGCGCTGGTGCATCATCGGTTGTGGACGATTCGAAATATTCAAATATTCACAATATCATTAATATTGCCTCTGAAGGTCTTTCGAAAAGAGTAGGCAGAGGATTTGAAGAGTCACCCACTCCATTAACCACCCAAAACCTGTATAATCTGTCGCAAACCAACAAATTAAACAACCGATTTACATCGGGAGTGATTATCGGAGGTTTGGGTGTAGCAACAATACTGACCATCTGGCTGATTACACATCCCTGATTTTTGCACCCTTAGCACTAGAAATTCAACCAGATTTGCGGATTCTGTTTGGTCATCTCTTTCCACACCTGAAAATGAAGCACTGTGCGATTTCCCTCATCGGGATCGGAATAGATTTTACCAATAGATTGGCGGGTGGAGACACGATCTCCGGCACCCACATACACCCGGCTAAGATTTGAATATACAGTGAGGAAGTTTCCATGCCGGATAATGACGGAACTATTGAAGCCCGGAACAGCAAAAACCTTCGAAACCACACCTTTGAAAACAACGCGGGCATCTGTACCGGGATCGGTCTGCAGATCGACCCCATTGTTGTTGGTCACAACATGTTTCAGATCGCCGTGTTGTTGCGTGCCATATCTGCTCACCAAAATATAGCGACCTGCAACAGGCACCGGCAAAGAGCCTCTGTTATTTGCAAAGTCATCCGACAGACTTTTCTCTTCCCGGGTCATGGCATACCCACCCTGGGTTTCCGCTTTTCGCTCTGCGATAACGGGTTCCTGCACTTCCGGTTCCGGCTCAACCGGTTTCACCTCCACTTTGGGTGTTTTCTTTGTTTTGGGTTTAACTACCGTACCCTGTTTGGCCAAACGCTCAGCTTCTGCCCTCTCCTCTTTTTCGGCCTTCTCGCGCGCAGCAGCTTCGGCTTCTGCTTTTCGGCGTGCCTCCTCGGCCAGTCGTTTGCGTCTCTCTTCGGCTTCACGCTGACGGCGTGCCTCCTCCTGGGCCCGACGAATTTCTTCCTGAATGATTTTCTGAATCTGGTAATCAAGCGCAGCTGCCTGCTTTTTCTGTTTGGCAATTGCCGAGGTCAGCTCTTTCTGTTTCTGAGTAAGTTTGGTTACCTCCGTTTTTTGTTTCTTCTCTTCGGTTTGCAGGTTTTTACTCTCTTTTTCGCGAATAGTAAGCAGGGTAAACTTTTCTGTCTTTGTTTTCTCCAGCTCATCTTTTTTCGAATTCAAAACAACCTGTTTGCCCTGAATCTCCTCACCTTCCATCCGACTCCATACGGCATACTCTTTCAGATACCTGGCACGTCGAAACGCCTGATTGAAAGATTGCGCAGAAAATACAAACATAACCTTGTCGTATGCCGAACGCTTCTGGTACATCAACTGCAAAGATTTGCCGTATTCGGCTTTCTTCACATCCAATTCGGAGCCCAAACGGGTAACCTCAGACTGGAGAGCCGTTGTTTGATTTTCCAATTCAGAGATTTCGCTGCTAAGCAATTCCACCAAACGTTTGCGTTCTGCTATTTGCGATGCCAGCAACTGCAACTTACGCAAAGAGCTTTTCGAGCTCTTTTTTGTCTCGCTCAACAGTTTATTCATACTGGCAATCTGCTCAATTGCCTCTTTTCTTTTCTTCTCAAGCTCCTTTATTTTTACATTATTCTGAGTAAAAGCGGTCGAAATAAACAAGAAAAAAAGACAAACAGAGAGGATATATTTGAATTTCATAATTGGAAATAATTAGAATAACAGACAAAATAATTTACATGGAAGAGATAATCTTTAAAATTTCGGAGAACTCAACCCGTGTATAGCGGGAGGGAACAACACATTCTGTATTCACCGCTTTATTCCACTCCAACCGGGTAAAGAGCATAGAGCCAACAAGAGAGTTCTTCCCTGATTTCAGGTCGATATCCATTTTAGAAGGAAATACCACCTCTGTGCCGGAAGAAAACCCGCTGTAACTCCACATCAACGAAAATTTGCCAGACTCCCCCAAGGCCCGGGTTTGCACCAACTGTTTTTGATTATCAATACAGAACTGAATGTATTCATCTCTTTTGGGTGAAAGAATCAATTGATTATCGGTTGTCACTTTCAGAAAGTCATCCCGGTTAATATCAGACAAACGCTCTTTTCCGGGGCAAAAAACCTGATTCAGAAAGAGAGACTGAAACATGAAAAAAGAGAATCTTTTGCCCGAAACGGCCTTAATATTTAAAAAGGAATCGGCAAAATAGCGACGATTGAGCCTGTCGAGAACGACAATACTATCCGGCGAAATACGCATACGTACGACTTCTAATCCCAGGAAAGCCTGCACCGAAAGGTAGATAGCCCGGTCTTTTACGATTCGCAGGTCGCCTTTTACGGTCATACCTTTGGCGTTGATCTGGAGCTGCGATTGCAGAGAGTGTATCTGCTCTTTGTCTGAAAACAAGACAGAATAGTCCTGTTTTCGGGAATCAGGAACAACCGCAATTCCCTTTTTGCTTCGGCACGAAGAGAAAGCCAAAACGACAATAAGCGAACACAGAAAAGCTATATTATTGAGATTTATCCTCATATACAATTGCATTAAATATTTATTTTTCGACATAAGTTCCCGATTCGATTTTTTTCTTCAGCACAGCAGATTTATTACCCATTTCGAGCGATTTCCGCCACAATTCCAGGGCCTTTTCCTTATCACCGGTCATGTAAATAATATCGCCATAATGCTCTGTAATAACTTCACTTTTATCGCCCCCGTTTTCCATCGCTTTTATGATATAAAATTTGGCCAGGGTATATTTCTGTTGCATAAAATAGATCCAGGCATACGTATCGAGATAAGTACTGTTTTTGGGATCGAGCTCAATGGCTTTACCACTCATCGATTCTGCTTTTCCCAATTCTTTATTGGCCACCGAGAGATAGTAGGCATAATTATTGAGAACAACAATATTCTTTTCGTTGTATTTCAGCGCCTGATCGTAAGCCACATAAGCCGAATCCGGTTTATTTGCCTGCTGAAACACATCCCCTATCTGACCGTAAAAATCGGATAGCTGCCGGAGGTTTTGTGGTTCTACTACCCGGATACCCTCCCGATAGGCCTGAATAGATTTGGTATATTTTTCGGTGAGAAACAGCCCTGTTCCCTTGTAAAAGAAAAACTCTGCCACCTTTGGGAAATAGGCCAAAGCCTTATCGCAGGTCGATATCACCTCATCGTAATCGGCCAGTTGCAGATTTACATTCAACAACTGACGCCATGGATTGATATTTGTGGGCTCCAACCCGACAGCAAAACGGAGCTTTTCGCGGGCTTCGGGAAGTTTCTTTTGAGACGAGAGATACTCTGCATAAAGTTGATAAAAATTCTCTTCCTGCGGATGCAGTGTGTTGAGCGAATCAAAAACAGACACAATATCCGGCATCTCTTCCGGTTTATCCAATCGGGAAGAGAGGTAATTGGTCAGAATTTTTGTTTTGGCCTCGACATCTGCAGTCGGATTGAACAATGCCTCCCGGATGTACTTATCGGCAACCGCTTTGTCTCCCGCTTTTTCGTAGTAGTTCGACAAAGAAACAGAGAGAAATCCATTATCCGGTTCAATCTCCCGGGCAGCCTGATAACAGGCCAGGGCTTCGGTCTTCATGTTGTTGTCGAGATACAGATCGCCGAGTAATATACGATAACGCACATCGCGGGGAAATCCGGCAATTAATTTTTCAATCTCCTGATATGCTTTGCTTTTTTGATTCAGAAGAGCATACAATCGAAATTTCTCCAGACTCACATCCTCCGAAAGTCCGACTTGCCCTTCCAGATCATTTAAGACCCGTATAGCGTCGACCAGATTATTATTCTGCGTATATGCTTCTGTCAGAGAATACTTTAATTCCGGCTTATCCGGGTATTTCTCTACAAGAGTAAGATAGGCTTTCAAAGCCTCTTCTTTCTGATTCATATTCTGTGCCAGACCGGCATACGAGTATAGATACCAGTAATTCTGAGGCTCGATTTCGGAAGCCCGGCGAAGCGACTGAAGTGCTGCTGTCGGATTATTTAGCCTGACATAAACATCTGCCAAATTAAAATGAACGACAGCGCTGGCCGGGTCAATCCCGAGACAATGCTTCAGCAAATCAAATTCTGCATCGTACTTTTCGGTATATCTCATTCGCTGAGCTTCGAGGAACCAGGCATTAAACTTTCGTTGATTATCTTCCGATAGCCGGCTCTGAGGAGCAACCTGATTAACGACCTTAGCTGTTTGCCGGCTGCTTTTACAGGCATTGCCCCATAATAAGAGAGAAATACACCCCAGACCAATCGTTAATTTCCGAACAAACTTTGCCATTACTATCCTCTATTTTTTGCCTGTATGTCCGAATCCGCCATCGCCCCGCTCGCTGTCTGTCAACCCGACAACCTCGCACCACTCAACCTGCGCGTGAGCGGCTACCACCATTTGACAAATACGCTCGCCATCGCTGATGAGGAAGTCCTCGCCGGAAAGGTTTATCAGTATCACGCCTATTTCGCCCCTGTAATCGGCATCAATTGTTCCGGGTGAATTAAGTACTGTAACGCCTTTCTTCAGCGCCAGTCCGCTCCGGGGACGAATTTGAGCTTCGAAACCCACCGGCAATTCGATAAACAGACCGGTAGGAATTAGCTTTCTCTCTAATGATTTCAGCAAAACGGGGGCATCCAGATTGGCTCTCAGGTCCATTCCCGCAGCATGAATTGTGGCATATTCGGGCAGTGGATGTTTTGATTTATTGATAATTTTTACTTGCATTGGGTTTTATTCATAAATAGCAGAAATCTGCTGTTTCTATTGTAAATTGATTATAAACTTAGTTTTCTCAAATTTGGCAAAGATAGCACAAAAAGAGAAATTATTTCCACAAAAAAAATCAAATAGCCCGATAAGAGAAAAAAAAGAGAGGCTGGTTCGCTTTTTTATATTAAATATGATTAACTTTAGACTCTGAAATATGACCTAATTAAATAAGTATGATTGAAAAGAGTAGTATTATATCCTGCCCGAAAAAGATGAGTTGGGAGACTTTGCTGTCGTCGAAACGTTTTGGTCTGGAGATGCTTCCGGAGAACAAAAATCACGACCGCACAGAATTCCAACGCGATTATGACAGGTTGATTTTTTCGGCACCATTCCGACGATTGCAAAATAAAACTCAGGTATTTCCGCTTCCCGGCAGCGTGTTTGTGCACAACAGACTGACGCATAGCCTCGAAGTATCGTGTGTGGGTCGTTCGTTGGGCAATAATGTGGGCAAAGCTCTGAAAGAAAAATACAGGAATGAAGATTGGCGACATGTTTTCTACGAATGCGGATCAATTGTGGCGGCATCATGCCTGGCTCACGATCTGGGAAATCCGCCATTCGGGCACTCCGGCGAGAAGGCTATTGGCACCTATTTTTCGGAAGGAAACGGACTGGTACATAAGCATCTGGTAACAGAAACTGAGTGGCAGGATTTTACCCATTTCGAAGGCAATGCCAATTCTTTCCGATTGCTGGCGCACCAGTTTAACGGACGCAGAAAAGGTGGCTTTGCACTGACCTACGCTACTCTGGCCTCCATCATCAAATACCCGTTCCCCTCTGGCTTGTCGGGCGAAAAGGGTAAGTTTGGTTTTTTTCAGAGTGAGCGCGAAAGTTTCAAAACCATTGCCGAGCAGCTGGGGCTGGTCTGTTTCGACCCTCAGGAGCTCAAATTTGCGCGCCATCCGCTGGTTTATCTGGTAGAGGCGGCCGACGATATCTGCTACCAGATTATGGATATCGAAGATGCCCACAAATTAAAAATACTCACCACAGAGGAGACTCTGGGCCTGCTCACCGGGTTCTTCGAAGGCGACCGACTGAACAGCATACGCAAAACACTGAGCATTGTGGACGATACCAATGAGCAGGTTGCCTATCTGAGATCGTGTGTAATAGGACTACTGATAGATGAATGTACGCGTGTGTTTATCGAAAAAGAGGAAGAGATATTGTGTGGCACACTGAAAGGTGAGTTGATAGATCACGTATCTCCCCTACCGGCCAACGCCTACGTCAATTGCAGCAAACTGGCTTTTGCACGCATCTACAGATCGTCGGATGTGCTGGATATAGAGCTGGCAGGCTATCAGATTATTTCTACCCTGCTCGACAAATTGCTCTACTCGGTATTCAATCCCGGTGAGGCCTATTCGCAGCTATTCCTCAACAGAGTGCCCATGCAGTACAGAATGAGTGCCGACTCTGATTATGAAAAGATTCAGGCGGTGCTCGATTATATTTCGGGCATGACCGATGTGTATGCTCTCGATTTGTACCGGAAAATTAATGGCATGAGCCTGCCTGTTTTGTAATCTGATAAAATAAAATCAAAAAAAATACGTATTCAATTAAACTTTCTTTAATATCCGATTGTTTAGATTAATATTTTGACAAATGACTTTCTGAAAAACCTAAACCGATATTTCAATTAATTTATAATTAAAACAGAAGTCTAATTAACCTAAACATCACTTATTGTTATGAAAAAAGAAATGATTATGAACGATCTGAAGTCAAACCAAAAAAGAATTGCCGACGCAGGATTAAAAGTAACCCAACAAAGATTGGCCATTCTAGAACTTATCAGAACATTGGAGCATCCGTGCACGGAAAACGTTTACGAATCGCTTCAGAAAAACAGCCTGGATGTCTCTCTGGGCACAGTGTATAACACCCTCGAAAGCTTTGCAGACAGGGGGCTGATTTCGCGTATGGTTACCGAAACCGGACTTGTAAGGTACGAGCCGAATTGCGATGGGCACTATCACCTCTATTCCAGAGAAGAAAACAGAATAGAGGACTACAAAAACGAAGAGTTACAGCAGTACCTGGCTGACTATTTTAAACGCAATAAAATACCGGGTTTTTCAATAGACGAGATACAGGTACAAATCACCGGTAGATTTGAATCTGAGTAAAACAGGAATATTCACTCTGATAAAATAGATTGTTATGGCTGGTTCAGTTCCGAATACATCTGTAGAAGTGGCAAAACTTTTTCTGCGGGTTGGCGCGGCCTCTCTTATGCTGACGCATGGCGTGGGAAAACTTCAAATGTTGATCGATGGCTTTGGAGCTCAGTTTCCTGATCCGCTTCATCTGGGCCCGGTGGGTTCTTTATCTTTGGTTGTGTTTGCCGAGTTTTTCTGTTCAATAAGCTTGTTTATTGGATTTATGACCCGGTTTGCAACCATTCCGCTAATGATAACCATGCTGGTTGCAATCTTCAACATTCATGCAGCAGACCCTTGGGCTAACAAAGAGATGGCCGTAATCTATCTGCTCATTTTTGCTACAATCGCTCAACTGGGTGGTGGATCTTATTCGGTTGATTCAACATTATACAAAAAAACAAAATACCGTTTTATTAGTATATTCTTTCATTAAATCTATTTTATAAACAAAATAAAGGAGATTGCTTTCCAATTCGGGGAGCAATCTCTTTTTTTGCGTTGTACGTTATACGTTTTACGTTTTACGTTATTCGTTTTACGTTTTGCGTTGCTCAGATGATTGAGATCGATTTTGCTTTGCGAAAAAGAAACGTGCTCTGTAAAAATAGGCATATATAGTTGGCAATGTGCAATGGCAATATACATATTTTTATTTTAGAACAACTGCGTTTTGTTTCGAAGTTGCAGTTTAATTTTTCAGAGCTACTATCTGCTGTCGAATAGCTACTAACTGCTGTCGGTGAGCTACTAACTGCTGTCGGGGAGCTGCGAAATGCTGTCGAAGAGCTGCGAAATGCTGTCGAAGAGCTGCGAAACGCTGTCGAAGAGCTGCGAAACGCTGTCGAAGAGCTGCGAAATGCCGTCGAAGAGCTGCGAAATGCTGTCGAAGAGCTGCGAAATGGGTTTGCAATCTGACTAAACCGGGCGGGGATGCTGCTTTATTTGTTTTTGTTACAACTATATACGACCGATTGCCAACTATTTCGGTATATGGGATAAGCAGGGCCGGGGCACAATCAAAGAGCTATAGAGAAAAGAATAATTTTCGCAATGCAATGGCGGAAGAATTGGATAAAATCAGTAATTTTGTCGAATAAAAAAACATTAACCCCCAAAACTACGATTATGCTGACGAAAGATGACATAGCACTTTTATCAAAAAAAGGGATTACAGAGAAACAGATTGAAGAGCAATTACAGAGCTTTGCCAAAGGATTCCCGTATCTGGAAATACAATCGGCAGCATCACCCGAAAAAGGAATAACCGGCCTAAGCGAAGAGTTGGTAGCGCAATATTGCCAGGCCTGGGATAACTATCTGGATGGCGAAAGACAGATTGTAAAGTTTGTGCCGGCATCGGGTGCGGCCAGCAGAATGTTTAAAGATTTATTCGAATTTCTGGATTCTACAGAAAACGCGCCACAGTCGGCTTTCGAAAAGAAGTTTTTTGAGCAAATAAAACAATTTGCGTTCTACAACGACCTGAATGATGCCTGTGTGAAAGCAGATGGACAAACAATAGACGAACTGATTGGTAGCGGAAAATACAAAACAGTGGTAACCAATCTGCTTAGCGACAAAGGATTAAACTATGGGAATCTACCCAAAGGACTGCTCCGGTTCCACAAATACGGCGAAACAGCCCGCACTCCGATGGAGGAACAAATGGTGGAAGGTGCCCTCTATGCGGCCAACAAAAGCGGCCGGGTGAAAGTGCACTTTACGGTTTCGGGAGAACACAAGCCTCTGTTTGAGCAATTGGTTGGCGCGTGTAAAAAAGAATATGAATCGAAATATGGAATTGTATTCGAAATTGCGTTTTCAGAACAAAAGTCTTCAACAGACACTTTAGCAGCTGATGCCGGTAACCAGCCTTTCAGAGATAAGGGTGAATTGCTTTTCAGGCCGGGTGGACACGGAGCTTTGATTGAAAACCTCAACGATACCGATGCGGACATTGTATTTATCAAAAACATTGACAATGTGGTGCCGGATCGCTTAAAAGCAGACACAGTGACCTACAAAAAGGCCATAGCCGGAATGTTGGTTTCTCTGCAGAAACAGGCACACGATTATCTGCGACTAATAGACAGCGGGAAATACAGCAGTGATGATTTACGGGAAATCATTCATTTTCTGCAAGATAAATTCTGCACAAGAAATGCCGAGATGAAAAATCTGGAAGATGCTGAATTGGCCATTTATCTGCGCAAAAAGTTAAACAGACCTATTCGCGTATGCGGTATGGTGCGTAATGTAGGCGAACCCGGAGGTGGCCCATTTATTACGCAGAACAGCGATGGAACCTGGTCGTTGCAAATTTTGGAAAGTTCTCAAATAGATTTGGCCAATCCGGAGAAAAAGGCCATGTTTGAGAATTCTACACACTTCAATCCGGTTGATCTGGTGTGTGCTGTAAGAGATTACAAAGGAGAGAAATTCGATCTCACCAAATATGTCGATAAAAATACAGGATTTATCTCTCTGAAATCTAAAAACGGAAAAGAATTGAAGGCACTGGAGTTGCCCGGGCTTTGGAACGGAGCTATGTCCGACTGGAATACGGCTTTTGCCGAAGTACCTATCGAAACTTTCAATCCGGTAAAAACAGTGAATGATTTGCTGAGAAACGAACATCAGGGATAAGGACACGAAATCGTTCAGCTCTGTTTATCTCTTTTTCCCAAACATGATTTTCAACATCGGGAAAGAGGCAATCGCCACAAAGAGAATCAAAATGTACCCCGAATAACTTATGACTTCGGGGTACATTTTTCCTATATAATAGCCGAGTGGAACCAAAGTTCCGACCCAAGCTGTCGCGCCCAACGCGTTGAACACCAAAAAACGACGAAAAGTAAAGGAGGATGCGCCGGCAATCATCGGAACCAATGTGCGCACAACCGGCATAAACCTACCCAACACAAAAGCCCAGACTCCGTATTTATGATAAAAATCGTTTCCCCGATTCAAATATTCTATTTTAAAAAACCGCGAACGATTGTCTGTAAATAGTTTTCGTCCCAGCCATCTGCCTTTCCCATAGCCCGTGAGGTCTCCCAGAAAAGCAGCTACCAAGAGTAAAATAAGCAGAAGCGGAAATGGAATATCCATGTATTCTGATCCACAAAAAAGTCCGGCTGCAAAAAGCATATAGTCGCCACCGGGCAACACAAATCCGAGGAAAAATCCGGTTTCGATGTAGATTATGGCCAAAACAAGCAGCAAGCCACCGACTTCAATTATCCGGTGCGTATCGAAAATAAAACTAAAAAATTCGACATTCAACAAGTCAGCCATATACACATCAATTTATCTATCCAGGGCTTTTACATTTCCTGTGCCGATAATCGTGGATTTTATTTCCGGTTTGCCTTTGTAATAGATGCTACCCACCCCTGTGATTGTTGCCTTCAATAGTTTGGATACATTACATCCGATGTTTCCATTACCTACCAATTTACAAAACGCGGTATTGCTTACCACAAAATTATCAGCACGTATTTCGCCGCCACCAACTACGCTAAAGTGAGCATTCTCTGCAGTTCCCTTCAACAGAAGATCGCCGGAACCGGTAAGCAAACTGGCTTTCAACTCCTTACAGTCGAGCTTATGCAGTTTAATCTGACCGCTGCCCGATATGGCAAGTTTCATCAGATCTTTCTTCATTGCGTCGTACGACTCAAATATAACAGCGCCGGTAAGGTCAATGTTTTCGATAGCTGAGGAATATACATAAATCATCAACAACCCATTATCGATATTTGCCATGTTTATTTTCTTTATCGAAAGCTCCTCTTTGTTGACAGAAACATCCAGCAAATGCACTATATTCTCCTCGCCCAGAATCCTTACAAAGCCCACCGAATCGGGGATATTTTTGTAAACGACATTGCATCTTACATTCGAAACACTCACTTTTTTGTATGCACCCACCTCGTGGTTGATGGTAACGTACTTGTTGTTTCCCACAATTTTTTTTCCGATTTGCGATTGCGCAGCTGATACAACACCCAGGGCTGTGATAAGCAGAAGAAATTTAATCTTATTCATAGTTTTCATAATTTGTAATTCATAATTGAAATTGATGCGGTATCCCATTGACCACTCTACCTAAACGGGAAACAGGTTTGATTATTGGATAAAATCGCCAAATTCGGCGACAATGCGGTCGAATATGGAGAATAATTCCTCTACAGATTCGGCTCTGAGCATCGCCACCCGGGTCTCTTTGAAGTTGGGCAATCCCTTGAAAACAGGTGTTGCAGCCAAATGTCGCCGAATATGCAGTATCCCTCTGCGTTCGTCCAGTCTCTCTACACTTTGATTTACCTGTTGACGCATAATCTCCATCTTCTCTTCGAAGGAAATTGCAGGCAGATAATCACCCGTTTGCAGATAATGCTTCACCTCTCTGAATATCCAGGGACGGCCAATGGAGCCGCGACCAATCATGATGGCATCTACGCCATAACGTTCAAATTTCTCGCGGGCATCGTCGGGTGTTGTTACATCTCCGTTCCCGATAATGGGGATGTGCATACGTTGATTGTTTTTTACCTCTCCGATAAGAGTCCAGTCGGCCTGGCCGGTGTACATCTGACTGCGCGTGCGCCCGTGGATTGCCAGCGCCGCAATTCCACAGTCCTGCAGTTGCTCGGCCAACCCCACAATGATGCGGCTATCGTTGTCCCACCCCAGTCGGGTTTTCACTGTAACCGGGGTTTTTACAGCATTTACCACAGATTTTGTAATTTCCAGCATCAGCGGAATATTACGCAACATACCGGCACCGGCCCCTTTTCCGGCCACCCTTTTGACGGGACAACCAAAGTTTATATCAATGATATCGGGGTTTGCTTCTTCGCAGATTTTAGCAGCCTCTACCATAGCCTCAACGTCCCGTCCGTATATTTGTACGGCAACAGGGCGTTCTTCGTCGTGTATAAAAAGCTTTTGTCTGGTTTTTGCAATGCTACGTATAAGCGCATCTGCCGAAATAAACTCTGTATAAACCATATCGGCGCCAAATCGTTTACACATCAGGCGAAATGCCGGATCTGTGACATCTTCCATCGGAGCCAACAGTAATGGATTTTTCCCTAAATCTATATTTGCAATTTTCATGTTGTTTGTCGCTTGTTTGTATTGGTACAAAGATACCACAACAGCGGGAATTTCGCAAATTGAATACGGCTTCGAATTTTAATTCTTTAACAATCGTGATTTTTTTTACCAGTTCAAACCTATTATCTTCGCCAAAAGTAACCCCGATATCACTCAATATCAACAGCTCTGTTGCCGTTAATGGTATAAAAAGTAAAACAAGCCCATGTGTAACAAAAAAGACCATACCCTATTGCACATGATTACAGTTTCGATTATCATCATTCTGATGTTTCCCGGCACTGATTTGTCTGCTCAAAACAGCAGTCAAAACAGAGCTGAGACATACAGAAACCTGCTTTTGGGAGATTCTGCCAGCATCGTAAAATCGAATCGTTTTTACAAGGCTCTGCTCAACCGCTATTCCAAATCAAAATTATCGGGACTGATTTTGCGCTCCATATTATCGAACAACAACAGGTACAATGACGATATCAACGAATCAAGACTGAGTCGGGATATCGACTATTTTTCGAATTATCACGGGAAGAAAATCCACAATATCTACATCTTCAGAGCAAACATCTTCAACAATACCGATACCACCAACACCCTGCAAAAGAGAGTTGAGAATTTCCACCGGCTGACCCGCGAGAGTGTTATCCGCAAAAATCTGTTTTTCAAAACCGGAGAGGTTGTGGATGCACCTACCCTGGTAAGAAACGAGCAATTTCTGAGAACATTCGATTATTTGTCTGATGCCTATATCGTTGTTCAGGATTTCGATGCCGGGCAGGTAGATATATATGTGTACACCCGGGATAACTTATCTTTCTCGCCTGCATTTGAAGCGCAGGGCACAAGAAAATATTACATATCTCTGCAGGAAAGCAATCTGGCCGGGAGCGGAAATCTACTGGAAGCCGGCACATTTCTGAGTGGAGAGTCGCCTGTTTACAAAGGATATAAAGCTCAGTTTAAGATAAGAAACCTGCTTGGTCGTTTTTTCGATTTCAGGTTTACTGTCTATCAGGACTATTCGAATTCGCTCCACGGTGGTGCGCTGAATAAGAAGTTTATTCTGCCCAAAGACTATGCCGGAGGAGTATCATACGAGATAAAAAGGTACAACGTTTTTCAGCGGGTATCCGATACGACAGTCAGAACCGGAGAGAACACATTCGATGTATGGTTGGGTAAATCCTTTGTATGGAGGCCCAATTTCCCGGAATTCTATCTGACCGGCCGGTTTACAGATATTCATTTCCCCATACGATACGATGTAAACCAGGCCTACAATTCTCTGTTTTACAACCGAAAACAGACCTTGTTGAATGCAGGTTTTTTCAGAGAGAATTTCTATCGGGGGCATTTAATATATGGTTTTGGAAGAAGCGAAGATATACCTTTCGGATATAGGTGGGATTTCACCGCCGGAAAAACGTGGGAAGAGTATAGCCACCGCTACTACATCGGAACAAAGTTGCAATTTGCCAGCATCACACCACACGGGTTTATCAGCACAAAGGGAGAGCTGGGCAGCTATTACAATGCCGTTTCCCGCAGGTATGAGCAGTCTGTTTTTTCGGCAGAGAGTTTTTATTTTTCCAGATTAATAAAAGCCGGAAGATGGGGGATTCGGAACTTTGCATCTGCCCGCTATATGCGGGGATACAACCGGCTTGTGGGAGAAGGTGAAAAACTGTTTTTTCAAAATGGATTGTCGCCACGCGTAATTGAAGAAAACACATTGAGCGGATACAACCGACTTCTCACCAGTGTAGAAACAGTTGGATTTAGCCCAATAAACATTCATAACTTCAGATTTGCGTTGTATAGCTTTGTCGATTGCGCCTGGTTGGGTTACGATAAAAACATATTCAGAAACGACTGTTTATCGTCAGTGGGTGTGGGTGTGCGAATCAAAAACGAACGCCTATTTTTTCAGACAATACAGATTCGGCTGGGATTGTCGCTAAGCAAAAACAGCACATCTTCGGTCAACTGGATAGACCTATCGGAAGAATCGCGGATGAAAAGCGAACGATTGATGCCCGATGCTCCGGGAGTTGCCGGGTATAAATAGTCGATCTGAAAATAAAGAATTTTGTCAGGCATCGATTTTATTGCTATCTTTGTATTAAGTTCAAATACAAGAACCGCAACCCCTACTATGAATTCTTCACACAACAGCCGTTCTATCGATCTTGTTTTTCCCTGTTACAATCCGCACGCAATGTGGGCTGACGATCTATTGACTCAGTTTCGGAATCTGGCAGATGCCTATTCAGAAATTCAATTCAATGTAATAATTGTAAATGACGGAAGCACCCGGGGGTTTTCGGAATCAGAGACAGCTGTTTTAACGGATAATATCCGAAACATTCGAATGATTAACTACAACCAAAAGCGGGGAAAAGGATTCGCAGTGCGGGCAGGAGTTAGCGTCTGTACATCCCCGTTGGTGGTCTATACCGATTACGATTTTCCGTATGATATGGAATCGATACAACGGGTTATTGACAAATTGATTGCGGGAGCAGATATTGTGGTAGCCTCGCGAAACAAACATTATTATCAGCAACTATCCCTGATTAGAAAATGCTATTCTATTCTATCGAGAAGTCTTAACAAAATCATTCTTCAGCTGGATATTCCGGATACGCAGGGAGGATTGAAAGGATTTAATCTGAAAGGGAAAGAGATTTTCTTACAAACAAAAATTGAACAGTTTCTTTTCGACACCGAGTTTATATATAAGGCCTCCCGTTTGGGAGGCCTTAAAATTGTATCTGTCGAAGCAAAGGCCAGAGAAGATATATTTCTCTCTCAGCTCAGCGCAGGCTCTTTACTCAGAGAATTGAAAAACTTTATCAGGATAGCCATTCGGAAATAGTCTTCACTACTCAAGATAGGTATATCCGTAAAGTCCCGATCTGTAGTTGGACAAGAACTCACGACCTTCCTCTACTGTGATTGTACCATTCTTCACCGAAGTGGTTACCCACGTTTCTACAGTACGCACCATGCGCTTCGGATTGTATTGAACATAATCCAATACTTCGGCAATAGTTTCCCCATCAATCACTTTCTCAATCTCATATTCATCGGGATATACCTTTACGTGAACCGCATTGGTGTCGCCAAACAGATTGTGTAAATCTCCCAGAATTTCCTGATAAGCACCTACGAGAAATACCCCGATATAGTACTTTTCTTTGTTCTTGAGCGGATGTACGGGTAAGTGATACGAGAAATTACGCATCGAAATAAAGTTGTCTATTTTCCCATCAGAGTCGCAGGTGATATCCTGTAACGTTGCCGACACCTCCGGCTTTTCATCCAGTCGGGTCAAAGGCATAATGGGAAAAATCTGATCAATTGCCCACGAATCGGGAAGCGATTGAAACAAAGAGAAGTTACAAAAATATTTATCCGGCAGCATTTTGGCAATCACCTTCAGCTCATCGGGCGCATGTTTCAATTGCGAAGCACTGTTGTACACCTCACGTGCAATCGACCAGAATAGACGCTCCACCTGGGCTCTTGTTTTCAAATCCAGAAGGCCGAGGCTAAAACGTTCGAGAGACTCCTCCCGTATTTGCAGGGCATCGTGCCAGCTCTCAATCAGGCGTGGCTGATTGATGTTTTCCCACAGTTTATATAGCTCTACCACCAACTCGTGGTCGGTTTCTTTAGAAATCTCATCGTTATCGTCCCAATCGGGCAAAGTGGTCGTTTCGAGCACCTCAAATACCAACACAGAGTGATGTGCGGTGAGTGAACGACCCGACTCGGTGATAATGTTGGGTTGAGGAATATTATTTTTCACACAAGCATCTACCAATGTAGATACGGAATCGTTGACATACTCCTGAATAGAATAATTCATACTATATCCGCTGCTGGAAGAACGGGTTCCGTCGTAATCGACACCCAAACCGCCACCTATATCTACAAACTCGATGTCGAACTCCATGTTACGAAGTTGTACATAAAACTGCGAGGCTTCGCGAAGAGCATTCTTGATCCTGCGTATTTTGGTAACCTGGCTACCAATATGAAAATGTATCAGTTTGAGGCAATCGCGCATCTTGTTTTTGTCGAGAAAATCGAGGGCCTCCAGCAATTCACTCGAATTGAGACCAAACTTACTCACATCTCCTCCCGATTCTTCCCATTTTCCGCTACCCGAACTGGCCAGTTTGATGCGTATTCCAATATTGGGGCGAACTTTCAGACGCTTAGAGATGGTGGCGATTAGCTTCAGTTCATTCAGTTTTTCGACCACCAGAAAGATACGTTTGCCCATCTTCTGAGCCAACAGAGCCAGCTCAATATATGTTTCGTCTTTGTATCCGTTGCAAATAATCAGCGAATTTACATCAATATCAATTGCCAATACGGCGTGTAATTCGGGTTTTGAGCCAGCTTCGAGACCGATATTGAATTTCTTGCCGTGGCGAACAATCTCTTCTACCACCGGCCGCATTTGATTGACCTTGATGGGGTAAATAATGAAGTTTTTAGCCTGATACTCGTACTCCTCGGCAGCCACCTTGAAGCAATTCGAAATTTTCTCGATTCGGTTGTCGAGAATATCCGGAAAACGAAGCAACATCGGCGAAGCAATGTCTCTTACCGAAAGCTCGTCAATCAACTCTTTGAGGTCAACAGAAACACAGCCTTTTTTGGGCGAAACGGTCACGTGACCCTTGTCGTTGATAGAGAAGTAATCCAACCCCCAACCACTAATGTTGTAGAGCTCTGTGGAATCTTCAATACGCCATTTTCTCATTTACTTAACTTGATAAATACGGATGGATACTATTGTTGAAAAAAAGTTTGCGAATTTACATATAATCTTCGAAAAATCAATCGATTTAAAACAAAACTAATCAGAATAAAAATCTGCCTAGTTCTGTTCGGTCTCTTCCCCGTTTTCAGTGTCGGTCTTTTCCGATTGCTCTGTATCCTTTACTTTGGGTTTGTTTTTGACCAGTTTTATCGGTTTTTGTTTGCTCAGTGGCTGTCCGGTAGGGTTCCAGTCCTGTCCCACATCGAAATTAGCCCGTAAGCGAACAGCCGATGGATAGTAAAAAACCTCTTCGGGCTGCAATCTCTGTTTGTAGTTTCCTGTATCCCATTTTTTGTTGCCGTTACGGTCTTTGATCAGCCGCGCATAATAGATTCCGGGGTTGAGATAGAAGAATTCGGCACTGTTATTTACAACGGGTTCTGTGCGAACCATTTTATCATTTTCGTTGAGCAACTCTACAAAAGCACTGTCCTTTATACCGTTGATGGTAAAGAAAAGCGCACCATATTCTTCTTCGGTCTTCACCTTGAACACTCTCTCCAACGGTCTGTTGCACAGCCCGTTTATACCATAAACAGACGCCGAGTCGATTGCCAACCGATACTCTTTTCCGGGTTTCCATTTGTGGCGGATAAAGTAATCGCGAATGTGAAAACTATCACGTTCGAGGGGAGAGAGTTTTACCTCCTTCCACAAAGTATCCACCTTTTCGCTGAGGTGAAAACCGGAGAAACGAATGGTGTCAACCGGTAGTGGCATGGCTATTTTTATCACCGAAACGATATCAATAATACCACTCAAAACAATTTCGGGCATAAGGGATGGCAACTCTGTCTTTTGTTCTTTCTCCTTCTCTTTTGCTTTTTTCTTTTTCGGCGCTGGCATTTTGGGGTCTTTGTACACAAACTGCAATGTATCGGTCTGAGGTACAAGCCGGTGCAAGGTATCCGTTTTCAGATAAACAGCTTCGAGGCGTATGGTATCCTGTTTGTAAAGCGCCGAATCTGTAATCCAGTAGTGCAAAGTATCGCAAGTAGCACTTCTTTCGGTTCTGCACCATTTTTTCCCGGAATAATCAATCACTTTGATGCGTGGCATTTCGGCAGCGGGTGCCTTGAAGTATAGCGAAATTTTGTTGCGCTGACGTCGCTCGCTTTTATCGAGGTACTGAGCTTTGAAGTTTTCGTTGAACGAGCGCAACAGCAGATTACCTGGCAGGAAAACATTCCTTCTGACAGTACGCACAGAGTCCTTTCCATTGATTTTCAGCGTATCGGGCACCACTTCAAATCCGATTGCGGGCACCACTACCGAGTCGGAGAAGGCAATATCTTCGCCCGGTTGGTCAAACCGGTAGTCGCGATTGGCATCTTTCAAAGCATAAATACGGTATTTCCCCGGTGCGACATTCTTAATATTGAATTGCCCGTACATATCTGTACGGGTAATTTTTTCGAACGGTTTTTTCTCGAAAGCAGAATCAGCCGGCATACTGTGTAAACCCACAAACATACCGGTAACAGGTTCCAAATCGGCCGCATTCAGCAGAGTTCCGGATACCTGCAATGTATCAATTTGCTTGCCGGTTGAAAAAGACAATGCGAAATTATTGAACGGATTTTTCTCGTTGTTATCCACAATAGCATCGGAAAAGTCTATCGTATAGGTGGTATTTTTTCGCAACGAATCTTTCAATTCAACCGAGATTTTTTTGCCGATAGCCGAAATCAGGGGAGGAATGGTTTGAGGCGGCGAAACAGTCACTTTTTCTGCGGCCTGCTCAACCAACACGATTTCATCAAAAATTAATTCGGATTTCTTTTTCGAAAAATTGGTTTGACCCTGAGCGGGAAAGCTCTTCATCAATCGCGGAGGAGTTTCGTCTTTGGGTCCACCCCCCGGCCGGCCGATATTGGCACACGAAACCACCAGAAAGAGAACTACAACCGGAATTATTACCTGATAAATCTTATTTAATCGAAAATGGGGCATATATACAATGTGTTTATTTTGTAGATTCATGCACAAATGGCAAACAGCGGTGCAAAATTACACATTTAGATTTACTTTTTGCTTAAAATACGGTGCCCAATACGACAATAAAGGCATTTCTTTTTTTCGCAATACTCGTTTCTGAGTTGCAAAATAGCCTGCGAATCGTAGGCAGAGAGCACCGGAATCCCTGCCCTGCTCCACTCCCGCACAATGCGATTGTCTTCGGCTTTGGTATTCTCGAGCAGAGATAATGCCCTATTGCATATCTCTTCGTTGGATGTGGAACGCCCGTAGGCAAACATCACCGGCACCACAGCATTGATAAGCAAAACCTGCAGAGCTGTACTACCCAAACGCTTGCTGCGGGTGTTAGAGGTTGTTTCAAAGTCGTAATGTTTCAACCAATAAGCACCGGGCTCAATAGCAATCAAATCGGCAAACTGCAACAAAGATTCTACTTTTAGCACCCGCGAAAAGAGCATCGGATTTTTGTGGTACAGTGCGGCTAACTGTGCCAGTCGGATATGCGGAAAGTTGGCCGGTCTCAACCGCAGAAATCGCCAAATGTCTTTCGACAGCGGTTTGAGGGAAAATTTATTGCGCAAAAAATTGTATTCCCGCTGCAATAGTTGCAAGTAGGCGTTTTCGGGAAAAGAGACATCAAGAAGCCCTGCCTGCCCAAACAAAAGCGCTTCGATTTGCAACAAAGAATCGGCATGTTTGAGCAGATAAGAGAGAGGCAAACTTCGGGCCAGTCGCTCAAATGCATCGTTGTTGATACCCAACCCCATACTCCGGAAGAGCGAGACATAAAATATCTCTTCCCAGTTTTGTTTGTTTTGCTCAGACAGCAAAAATATGGCATCCGTTTTACGTTCCAGTCTTTCGGTCAACAAAGTGCTTTTCCAGGCCGAAATCAGAAACGGATCTATGATGCTCAACTGATTGCGACAGGGAATTTCTTCCGCAGTTGTTGCCGACAAATGCTTGTAATGTGCCCGCACGCTATCGGGGCAATTGAGCACTAACTGCAAAACCGGCTCACCCGTTGTGCGAAAAATATCTGTATCGCACACTTCTACCACATTCAGTATAACAGAATCGTACACCACATCTGTGTGATGGCCGTGTTTATGCCAATCGGATGAGCGGGTGTGAATTTCCACATTGCCGGCCCAAATGGTGCCATCGATTCTTATTTTTGCATTAAAAAAATCGGGACCGGCATCTGTATTATGACAACCGGCGTCGATAACCTCCACACTCAATCCGGTGGTTGTGGTGAGATTCGCCGGCAGATGAAGTCTGTATTTCCACAAAAAGTGTAGTAGCTGTTCCATATCTGACCAAAAGTAAGAGATATATTTTTTATCTTTGCAAATTAAATAATAAAAATCAAACAAAAACATCTTTTTGTCTTTTTGAAATAAAATATATCAGAAATACTTACGTTTATGAAAATAGCATTGATTGGTTATGGTAAAATGGGGCGCGAAATAGAACAAATCGCACTTCAGAGAGGTCACGAAATTGTTTCAATTATCGACATCAACAACCCCGATGATTTTGGCTCAGCTGCATTTAAATCTGCAGAAGTTGCAATTGAATTTTCCGCTCCATCTGCAGCACTCAGCAATTACCGCAAATGTTTCGACGCAAACATGCCGGTGGTAGCAGGTACTACCGGCTGGTTGGAAAATATGCCCGAAATTAAAGAGGCATGCGCTTCGGGCCAAACATTTTTCTATGCATCAAACTACAGTGTAGGGGTAAATATTTTCTTTGCTTTAAACAAACATTTAGCCAAAATAATGAATGGTTTTTCGGACTATAATGTAGAAATGCGTGAGATTCACCACATTCACAAACTCGATGCTCCGAGTGGAACAGCAATTACGCTGGCCGAGGGTGTGATTGCAAATTTCGACAAAAAGAAGAAATGGGCTCTGAAAGACGGAACAAACAGCAACGATGAGCTCGCTATTGAGGCTCTGCGCGAAGGTGAAGTGCCGGGGTATCATGAAGTTAAATACGAATCGGAAGTTGATACGATTACAATTATTCACGATGCCAAAAGCCGCAAAGGATTTGCTTTGGGGGCAGTTGTGGCCGCTGAGTTTACCGCCGGCAAAAAAGGATTCCTGACAATGGAAGACTTGCTTCGGTTTTAATATCTAATGGAAATAAATACATAATTATCGATGAAATTCAGTGTAAAACAATGGGTTAAGGCCTCTATCGCTGCCCTTTTATATCTTCTTTTCGCGTTTTGGGTGGGTAATTTCTGGATTCTGATCGGACTTCCGTTTTTGATAGATATCTATCTGACAAAGTATATTCCCTGGACCTTTTGGAAAAAGTGGAAAGACAGCCCGCTCAAAAAAGTAATGGAATGGATAGATGCCATTGGATTTGCACTGATTGCAGTCTATTTTATCAACACCTTCTTTTTTCAGAATTACAAAATCCCGAGTTCATCGCTCGAGAAGTCTCTGCTTGTAGGCGATTTTCTGTTTGTGAGCAAAGTGAGCTTTGGAGCAAGGGTTCCAAATACACCGCTCTCTTTCCCACTGGCTCAGCATACACTGCCGGTGCTCAATTGCAAATCGTTTATCGAATGGCCTCAGTGGGAATACAAACGACTGGCTGGTTTTGGACAGGTAAAACGCAATGATATCGTTGTTTTCAACTTCCCGACAGGAGATACCGTTACTGTTAAAGTCGAGAATCCGGATTATTACACCTCCTGTTTTTATGAAGGATTGCAGCAGATGCAGCAAATGGGCGAATATTATGTAAAAGATTCGACAAACTATACCGAATATGCGAATCGGGCATTGGCTTTGGGTCGCGAAGTGGTAAAAAATCGTCCGGATGTCTATGGTAAAATCGTTTACAGACCGGTGGACCGTCGCGAAAATTATGTAAAACGATGCGTCGGACTTCCGGGTGATGTGTTGCAAATTATCAACAATCAGGTGTACATTAACGGAAAAAAGGGCGAGAACCCCGAAATGCTACAACTTAACTATTACGTGGAAACAAACGGAGCTTTGCTCACCGATGAGGTTTTCCGCAATCTGGATGTGAGTAAAGACGACCAGGAGATGGTAAGCAATGGAGAGCTGCTTCAGGCAGTTGGTATCCGTCAGAATGCTAACGGACAGTACAATCCGGTGTATCACCTGCCCCTCACCAATGAGGCCATAGCTAAGCTAAAGGCGATGGGTATTGTATCTAAAATTGTGGTTGAACCCGGAAATATGGGTGGACCTACTTTCCCGCTGAATTATTCGAAACGCTGGGCTGCAGACAATTACGGTCCGATATGGATTCCACGCAAAGGTTGTGCTATTAAGCTAAGTGTGGATAACCTACCGTTGTATGAGCGTGCCATACGCACCTACGAAGGGAATACGCTGGAGGTAAAAGAGGGTAAAATATACATTAACAATAAGCTGACAGACCGTTACACGTTCCGCATGGACTATTACTGGATGATGGGCGATAACCGTCACAAATCTGCCGATTCCCGTTATTGGGGTTTTGTGCCCGAAGATCACATTGTGGGAAAACCAATTCTCGTATGGCTCTCTCTCGACAAAGACCGTAGCTTCTTCGATGGCGGTGTACGCTGGAACCGCATTTTCAAACTTGTGCACAAATAAAATCAAATTTCTGATGAAATAAATAGCACCCCGTGTACCCTCAGGTACCGGGGTGTTTTGCTATATAGGTCTCCACATCAAACTTCCGCCGACAACCATTTTCATTCATATATCTTATTTTACCATACACAGGTCTTTCGGCCCAGGCCCGGTCGTGCAGTCCGCCAATTGCCCAAAGACAACCCACATAACCATTCGGGTCTCTGCCATCCAGTGCATATTTATCATTCAGATAGATCGCTATCCGCAATGCCTCTTCCGCCGATTCGCTCCACTCCAATATCTTCTTCGCCCAATACATCCGCATATATCCGTGTATCTTACCTTGCCGCATCAGCTGGTTTTGCGCTGCATTCCACAAACGGTCGTGTGTTTGCCCCCGCTCAAATTCTTCTTCTGAATAAAGATACACCCGCTCATCTCCCGCATGCCCGGCCAAACTCTTTTCCGCCCAGGGAGCCACACCTGCCAGCGAATCATAAGATGGATTGTAAAAACAATAATTATCAGACAACTCTCTGCGTACAATCAACTGCTCCAGAAATGCGGCTTTATCGGTGCCTCCGACCTCTGCCTCCATCACCAGCAGAGCCAATCGCTGTGCCGATATTTGCCCGAAATGCAAATAGGGCGAAAGATCTGACTGATGCTCTTTTTCCGGATAGTTTCGTTCTGTATCATATCCGTCGAGTCGATGTGCGATAAAATCAGTCACCGCTTTTTGTGCTGCCTTTTCTCCCGATGGAAGAGGCAAAACGCCTACACTCGTATCCGGATTCAGTGACCGGATTATTGATTCTTTATTGAATGAGGAAGATGCAGAATGGCCACCTACACGGCTCAATAGTTTTTTTTGATCTTCGCGAGAGGGCAAATCACCCAAATAATGAGGCAATAATTTATTGATTTTGGGCCGGAAGGTATAGGCGCCAAACTCCTCTTTTGACGAAGCAATCCGACAGGGAACAATATTGTGTGCATCTACTTCGTAATGAGTGCATTCTATCCTTTCGCTCAATTGCATTGTCCATTTTTGTTTAATCCGCAGAGGGTCGAAATCAGAAAACAGAGCCACACAAGACAGGCGACTCAGAAAATCAGGCAACACGGCCACCGGATCTCCCTCCAGAAGATGAAAAGAGATGCCCAACCCGCCCAATGTAACCGACACCTCCTCCAAACCGGTAAGCATAAAATCTATCGACCGGAGTGTGGCACCGGGATAGTTCTTTGCCAGACAAAAAACAACGGACAAAGAGAGATTCTGCTCCAGCGCAAGACCGGCAGCTGCCAGCAGAGCCTGATTGTCCCACACCCGCTGATCGCGACTCATGCGATAAACCACAAACCGGCCATCACCTATTTTTCCCTCTTTTAGCATCAACACTCTATCAGTCATAAATCCGGTCTGTTTTACTTTGTTTTCAACTAAAGATATCAACTAAACAACAACAGGACTTTCATTTGGTTTATTCGCTTTTCTCTTGGTAAAATATTTATCAAAATACCACTTTGCACTCTTTTTCTATCCGTTATCGTTCATTTCCAGACAAAATCAGACGATTCTGCATTTTTATCAAATTTTAATACCAAAATAATTTCAATTCCCCATTATTTGGCTAAATTTGCTTTCGGATAGATGCCATTATCTATATTTTTGTTACAAATCATAAACTCATAATAGACACACCATGCAAAAGAATGCAAAAGAGGCTGCTCTCAATTACCACGAAATGGGAAAGCCCGGAAAAATTGAAGTGATCCCTACAAAACCCTACAGTACACAATCGGATCTCTCGCTGGCCTATTCGCCCGGCGTGGCAGAACCCTGCCTCGAAATCGAAAAAAATCCGGCAGACGCCTATCGCTACACAGCCAAAGGAAATCTTGTTGCAGTTATATCAAACGGGACAGCAGTACTTGGACTTGGCGACATCGGGGCGCTGGCGGGCAAACCGGTAATGGAGGGTAAAGGTTTATTATTCAAGATATTTGCCGGAATCGATGTTTTCGATATTGAAGTAGATGAAAAAGATCCCGAAAAATTCATCCAGGCTGTCAAAGCAATTGCACCCACTTTTGGAGGTATCAATCTCGAAGATATTAAAGCGCCCGAATGCTTCGAAATCGAAGAACGATTGAAAGCCGAGCTCGACATCCCTGTGATGCACGACGACCAACACGGGACAGCGATTATATCGGCAGCAGGATTGATTAATGCTCTCGAATTGGTAAATAAGAAAATAGAAGAGGTCACCATTGTAGTCAACGGAGCCGGAGCTTCTGCCAGCTCGTGTACCCGTCTCTATATGATGCTGGGCGCAAAAAAAGAGAACATCATCATGGTAGATAGCAAGGGCGTAATTACAACCGAACGCACCGACCTTACACCGTCGAAAAAATTCTTTGCAACCGACAGAAAAATAAAAACACTTCAGGATGCAGTTCGCGGTGCTGATGTATTTTTGGGACTTTCGGTAGCCAATGTGCTTTCTCAAGAGATGGTACGCTCGATGAACGACAATCCGGTGGTGTTTGCTTTGGCCAATCCGAATCCGGAAATTCCTTACGCAGATGCCATAGCATCGCGTCCCGATATTATTTTCGCAACTGGTCGTTCTGATCATCCGAATCAAATCAATAATGTGCTCGGATTCCCTTACATATTCAGAGGAGCACTCGATGTACACGCAAGCTGCATCAACGAAGAGATGAAACTGGCTGCTACTCTCGCCATTGCCAACCTGGCAAAAAAACCGGTACCCGATGTTGTCAATGCGGCATACAATATTTCCGGACTCACCTTCGGACGTCAATACATCATCCCGAAACCACTCGACCCCCGATTGCTGACTACCGTGGCTCCGGCAGTGGCTAAAGCCGCTATCGAATCGGGTGTTGCCCGTAAACCAATCACGGATTGGGAAGAGTACAACCACAGATTGCTCGATTTGATGGGACACGACAATAAGATGATGAGAAGATTTGCCGACACAGCCCGTCAAAACCCCAAACGCATTGTTTTTGCCGAAGCCAACCATGCCAATATGCTCAAAGCTGCCGTTCAGGCCAAAGAGGAGGGCTACTGCTTCCCTATCCTGCTTGGCAACGAAGAGCGTATCGAAAAACTGGCTCAGGAGCACAATGTTAGCCTCGATGGTATAGAAATTGTTAACCTCAGACACGATCGCGAGGAGGAACGCCGAAACAGATATGCCAAAATCGTTTTCGAAAAACGCGCCAGAGAAGGCGTTACCTACAGCGAAGCCTGCGAAAAAATGAACGACAGAAACTACTTTGGTATGATGATGGTAGAGGCTGGCGATGCCGATGCGTTCATCACAGGCACCTACACCAAATATTCTGAAACTACAAAAATTGCCAAAGAGGTTATCGGCATACGGGAGGGGTACAACCACTTCGGAGCTTTACACATTGTAAATACAAAGAAAGGGACATACTTCCTGGCCGACACTCTCATCAACAGACACCCATCGGCAGAAACGCTTATTGATATCGCCCGCCTGACCAACCACTCTGTGAAGTTTTTCGCACACGAGCCGGTAATGGCCATGGTGTCGTATTCCAACTTTGGAGCTGATGATTCGGGTAGCCCGGCCTCAGTGCACAATGTAGTCAACCATCTGCACAAGAACTATCCGGAAATGATTATCGATGGCGAAATGCAGATCAACTTTGCACTCAACAAAGAGTTGCGCGATAGCAAATTCCCCTTCAGTAAACTCAAAGGAAAAGATGTGAATACGCTGATTTTCCCCAACCTGAGCTCTGCCAATTCGGCCTACAAACTGATGGCTGAAATGGGGAACGCCGAAATAATCGGTCCGATACAGATGGGTCTCAATAAGCCTATCCACTTCACCGATATCGAAAGTTCTGTGCGCGACATCGTCAACCTCACCGTCGTAGTGGTTCTCGATGCCCTCGTCAACGAAAAAACACGGGGACAAATTGAAATGAAATAAATATTTCACTGCTCAAAAACACCAGAGGTGCACGACAATTCCGTCCGTGCACCTCTATTTATTAGGTTCATCCCGTATTTATGGTTACTTTTGCAAAAACTATCCGAATGAAGACCACCAAAACATCCAACAAAGACAAAGAGTTAATTGTAACTCAGCCGTCCGAATTACTCAATTTTCTGCTCGAGAATCTCAAAGACCGAAGCCGAAATAACATAAAATCGCTACTTTCGTACAAGCAAATCAAAGTCGGGAATAAAGTAGTATCTCAATTCAACCACCCACTTCGTCAGGGAGACAAAGTAACCGTGTGCGAACACCGCAAAAACGACCTCAAAGCGCTCCCCGGCCTGGAGATTGTATACGAAGATAAATGGATCATTGTCATCAACAAAGAGCCCGGGCTTCTTTCCATTGCCACCGACCGCGAAAAAAGAGGTACCGCCTACAGCATTCTCAGCGACTATGTGAAGGAACGACACCCCAACAACAGAATCTTTGTTCTGCACAGACTCGACCGCGAAACCTCAGGCCTTATGATGTTTGCCAAAAGCGAAGAGGTACAAAGTCTATTGCAGCGCGATTGGGAAAACGCTGTTTCTGCCCGCTCATACGTAGCACTCGTCGAAGGAGAAGTTAATCCGCCCGCAGACACCATTACATCGTGGCTCAAGGAGGGAAAAACGTTTGTTGTTCACTCTTCTCCCATCGACAACGGAGGCCAAAAAGCAATCACTCATTATAAAACCACAAAATCAAACAGATACTACTCGCTGCTCTCTGTGCACCTCGAAACAGGTCGTAAAAACCAGATTCGGGTACACATGCAAAGTATTGGGCACCCCGTAGTGGGCGACAAAAAATACGGTGCTACACACAGCCCCATCAAACGGGTTGGCTTGCACGCTATCGAACTCTCGTTTGTTCACCCAATGACGGGCGAAACACTCGAATTCAACACACCGGTACCCCGCAAGTTCACATCTGTTTTCAAAGAGAGCAAAACCCAACAAACTACCCACCGAAAACCCAGATTCTGATTTTAGCAGACCCCGATATATTCAAAAAAAAAGAGGCTGACCCGGTTTAAAAACCAGAGTCATCCTCTTTTTTTATCGTTATAAAACGAAGCTTACTGTTTCTTTGCGTATTTCAGGGGAGTACCAAAACTAATCAGTTCCACATCAAAGATAAGAGTCGAATAAGGACTGATCAAAGTCCCCGAACCATTCTGCCCGTAAGCCAGAGACCACGGAATTACAATCCGCCACTTGTCTCCGGTTTTCATCAGCATCAACGCTTCTGTCCAACCCTTAATCACTTCGTTCACTTTGAAATGTACCGGACTTTCATTATTATCCCACACCGGATCAGATCCGGCATAAGTCTTGTCAAAAATCGTATTATTTATCAATTTCCCCTTGTAGTGCACATACACAGAATCGGTATAGAGCGGACTCTTACCACTTCCGCTACGCAGCACCTTATAATAAATACTGCCACCACCTCTGTTTACGGGCACCGAATAAAGATTGTACCCAACACTATCCTTCATATTGGTGAAATAGGTCTCATTCGTAACCTTCCAATCGGCGTAATCCTTCAGCGGATCACTCGAATCCAGACAAGAAGACAACAACAAAACAAACAATCCCAATACAAATGATATCCGAAACTTACTTTTCATGTGTCAATATTTAATTTTCGTTTAAGACAAACCTCAATCGGTAATCTTTTTAAATAGCTGCTTCATACTCACCTGCTCCGAAATAATTGCACGCAACTGATCGATAGAAACACGCTCTTGCGACATCGTATCACGGTGTCTGATAGTCACACAGTTATCCTCCAACGACTGATGATCTACCGTTACACAAAACGGAGTTCCGATAGCATCCTGACGTCTGTATCGCTTGCCAATTGAATCTTTTTCATCGTATTGGCAATTGAAATCAAACTTCAAATCGTTGATGATTTCGCGCGCCTTTTCGGGCAAACCGTCTTTTTTCACCAACGGAAATACCGCCAGTTTCACCGGTGCAATCGCTGCAGGCAATTTCAGCACCACACGTGTATCACCGCCTTCCAGCGCCTCTTCGCAATACGAGGCTGCCATTACACTCAAAAACATACGGTCGACACCGATAGACGTCTCTATAACGTAAGGAACATACGATTTATTCAATTCCGGATCAAAATATTGCTGTTTTTTTCCTGAATATTTTTCGTGGCTTCCCAAATCGAAATCAGTTCTTGAATGTATGCCCTCAACCTCTTTAAATCCGAATGGCATTTCAAACTCGATATCGGTAGCTGCATTGGCATAATGCGCCAGCTTATCATGGTCGTGAAAACGATATTTACGGTCGCCAAGTCCCAATGCTTTGTGCCATTTCAAACGACGATCTTTCCACCAGCTAAACCACTCCAACTCCTCTCCCGGACGAACAAAAAATTGCATCTCCATTTGCTCAAATTCCCGCATACGGAAAATAAACTGACGGGCTACAATTTCGTTTCTGAATGCCTTTCCGATTTGAGCAATACCAAATGGAATACGCATACGACCTGTCTTTTGCACATTCAGGAAGTTAACAAAAATACCCTGTGCGGTTTCCGGACGCAGATATATTTTCATCGCACCATCGGCGGTTGAGCCCATTTCTGTCGAAAACATCAGATTAAACTGACGTACTTCTGTCCAGTTTTTGGTTCCGCTTACCGGGCAAACAACCTCATAATCCAGTATAATTTGACGCAATTCTTCGAGATTCGAATCATTCAACGCCTGTGCAAAACGGGTATGTATCTCTTTCTTTTTGGCCAGATTTTCCTGTATTCTGCCATTCGTTTGTTTGAAAAGCTCTGCATCAAAGCTTTCACCAAACTTTTTGGCCGCTTTTTCTACCTCTTTCTCAATTTTATCATCAATTTTGGCCATCAAATCTTCAATCAAAACATCTGCACGATATCTCTTTTTCGAATCTTTGTTATCGATGAGGGGATCATTGAATGCATCCACGTGTCCCGATGCCTTCCAGATAGTCGGATGCATAAATATGGCCGAATCAATACCTACCACATTCTCGTTCAGGAGCACCATACTGTCCCACCAATATTTCTTTATGTTGTTTTTCAATTCTACGCCCAATTGTCCGTAGTCGTAAACGGCAGATAGTCCGTCATAAATTTCGCTCGACTGAAATACAAATCCGTACTCCTTACAATGCGATACCAGTTTCTTAAATACTTCTTCTTGTTGTGCCATAAAATAAAAAGATGCTTATTCTTCAAAAATATGATTAATCCTGTTTTTTTTCTGATAAAGTGTGCAAAGTAAACGATTTTTTTTTACAATTTCATCTTTCGGCGTTACTTCTTTGATATGGTTTTATCATTATCCCGCTTTTTTCAGCGATATATCTTTTTTTAGATTTATTCTATGTCTGTTGTTCATAACTTTTGCCGGACAAATCAATTTGATTCAAACTAAAATCGTATTTTTGTGCCTCATCTTTACTTAGCTATAAAAATATATGCAACCGTTCGTTCACCTGCACGTCCACTCGCACTACTCTATACTCGATGGACAGGCTTCTATTCAGGCTTTGGTAGATAAAGCTATCGCCAATGGCATGAAGGCCATTTCGCTCACCGATCACGGCAACATGTTTGGTGTCAAAGAATTCTTCAACTATGTAAGCAAGAAAAATGGCAAATACAACGACGAAATCTCAAAAATAAACAAAGAGATAGAAAAACATCGTCAGGAAACAGGCAATCCGGAAACCGACGACGAAAAGACAACCGAACTCAGGGCCAAAATAGAAGAACTCAAAAAGAAGTTTTTCAAACCCATTATTGGCTGCGAGGTGTATGTGGCCCGCAACGGCAGACATATCAAATCGGGCCGGGAGAATCTGAGTGGTAATCACCTGATTATTCTGGCAAAAAACAAAACGGGATATCACAACCTGATAAAAATTGTTTCGAAAGGATTTATCGAGGGATTCTACGGTCGCCCCCGTGTCGATAAAGAATTGCTCGAAACCTACAAAGAGGGACTGATTGTCAGTTCTGCCTGTCTGGGAGGAGAAATCCCCCGTCTGATAGCTGCCGGCAAACTGGAGGAGGCTGAGCAGGCTATCCTTTGGTTCAAGAATCTTTTTGGCGACGATTATTACCTCGAAATGCAAAGGCACGAAACGACCAACCCGAATGCCGACCGCGAAACTTTCAAAAAACAACAGATTGTCAACGAATCTCTGATTACTCTATCGGCAAAAACCGGTGTTAAACTGATTGCCACCAACGATGTGCACTTCGTCAACGAAGAAGATGCAGAGGCGCACGACCACTTGATTTGCCTCAATACCGGTGCCGACCTGACAGATCCTAACCGGATGCGCTACACCAAACAGGAGTGGCTCAAAACACAGGAGGAGATGAGTTCTGTGTTCCACGATATGCCGGAAGTGCTCTCCAACACGCTCGAAATAGCGCAAAAAGTAGAGTTCTACAACATCAACAGCAAAGCGGTAATGCCAGTTTTCCCGCTGCCCGACAACTTTACCGACGACGGCGAATACCTCAAACATATCACCTACGAGGGCGCAAAAATACGTTACCCCGAAATCACAGAAGAGATTAGAGAGCGTATCGACTTTGAGCTGCAAACAATCCTCAACATGGGTTTCCCCGGCTACTTCCTTATTGTACAGGATTTTATACGGGCTGCCCGCAAAATGGGTGTAGCTGTGGGGCCGGGGCGTGGTTCTGCCGCGGGTTCTGTGGTAGCCTATTGTCTCGAAATCACCGATATAGACCCTATCAAATACGACCTTCTTTTTGAGCGGTTCCTCAATCCCGACCGTATCTCAATGCCCGATATCGATATCGACTTCGATGACGACGGACGCGGAGAGGTATTGAAGTGGGTGACCGACAAATACGGAAAAGAAAAGGTAGCACACATTGTTACATTCGGAACCATGGCCACCAAATCGGCCATCAAAGATGTTGCACGGGTTCAGAAGCTTTCGCTCTCGGAGTCTGATAGGCTGACCAAACTTATCCCCGACCGTATTCCCGACAAAAAGGTGAATATCAAAAACTCTATCGAATATGTCACCGAACTCAGGCAGGCAGCCGAATCTCCCGACCCTTTACTGCGAAACACGCTCAAATATGCGAAAATGCTGGAGGGAACTGTGCGCAATACCGGTGTGCATGCATGTGGAATTATCATTGGCAAAGACGATCTGACCAACTACGTACCTATCAGCACGGCCAAAGACAAGGAATCTGACGAAGAGATGCTGGTTACTCAGTACGAAGGCTCTCTTATTGAAGATGTAGGTATGTTGAAAATGGACTTTTTGGGACTAAAAACCCTATCCATTATCAAGGATGCTGTCGAAAATATAAAAATCACCAACGGAATCGACCTCGATATTTCAAAAATATCTCTCGAAGATGTCAAAACATACGAGCTCTATAGCGAAGGAAAAGCAACCGGTACTTTTCAGTTCGAATCTGCCGGAATGCAGAAATATCTGAGAGAACTCAAACCAACCAAGTTCGAAGATCTGATTGCCATGAATGCCCTCTATCGTCCGGGGCCCATGGACTACATACCCTCTTTTATTGCCCGTAAACACGGCCGTGAACCCATCGAGTACGACATTCCAATCATGGAACGTTATCTCAAAGACACCTACGGTATCACTGTTTATCAGGAACAGGTGATGCTGCTGTCGCGCCTGCTGGCAGACTTCACCCGCGGACAGTCTGACGAACTTCGTAAGGCTATGGGTAAAAAGCTGATCGACAAAATGGATGCCCTCAAAACTAAATTTATTGAGGGTGCCAAAAAGAACGGTCACGACCCCAAAGTGTGCGAAAAAATATGGAGCGATTGGGAAAAATTCGCCTCTTATGCCTTCAACAAGTCGCACGCTACCTGCTATTCCTGGGTGGCCTACCAGACTGCTTACCTCAAAGCCAACTATCCATCGGAGTACATGGCTGCTGTTTTGAGCCGAAACATCTCAAACATTACTGAAATCACCAAGTTCATGGACGAGTGCAAGGCCATGGGCATTCAGGTTTTGGGCCCCGATGTAAACGAAAGTATGCACAAATTCTCTGTCAATAAGAAAGGAGATATTCGCTTCGGACTCGGCGCTATAAAAGGTGTGGGAGAAGGCGCTGTACAGGCTATCATCGAAGAGCGCAAAAGCAACGGTCCGTTTACCTCGGTTTTCGACTTTGTGGAGCGACTCAATCTCAATGCCTGCAACAAAAAGAATATGGAATCTCTGGCCCTGGCCGGTGCTTTCGACAACTTCCCCGAAGTAAAACGGGAACAATTCTTCGCCGAAAACTCAAAAGGAGAAGTTTTTCTCGAAGCACTCATCCGCTATGGCAACAAAGTTCAAATAGACAAATCGGCTCAAACCAATTCGCTATTTGGCGGAGCAAACGAAGTGAGCATTGCTACCCCCGAAGTACCGCCACTTAAACCGTGGTCGGACCTCGAACGCCTCAACCGCGAACGCGAGCTGGTGGGCATTTATCTGTCGGCTCACCCTCTCGACGAGTACCAAATTATTCTGCAAAATGTATGTAACACCAAAATGGCGGAACTATCAGACCGCGCCGCTTTGGCCAACCGTGACATCACCATGGGCGGAATGGTGACCAGCGTACGCGAAGCCAACACCCGAAACGGTAAACCTTTTGGCGTAATGAAAATTGAAGACTATTCGGGAGCCGGCGAAATTGCACTCTTTGGAAACGAATTTATCGAACACCGAAACTATTTCACACCCAATTTGTTCTTATTTATCAAAGGAAAATATACGCCGCGGAAATATAATGAGAATGAGCTGGACTTCAAAGTTCAATCGTTTGAGCTCTTAAACGACGTGAAAGATAAGCTAATGGAGAAGGTCTCTGTTACCGTACCTTTGGATTTGATTAATGCCGAATTTATTTCAGACCTCACCGCTTTAATCAAAGACGAACCCGGAAATACAGCTCTCGAAATAGTCGTTGTAGATGAAGCCACTAATCAAAAACTCAATTTCATTTCCCGCAATATAAAAACAAATGTATCGCGCAAACTAATAAATTACATTTCTATGAATGATAAATTAAGCTTCAAAATAAACTGACAAATTCTCAAATTTATTCACTATCTTTGGTCTCATTTTTTTAAATAACATCATAAACTAAAATAATTATGGCACTTACAATCACAGATGCAAGCTTCGAAGAGCTTCTACTCGACAAAAAACCATTGGTTGTTGATTTTTGGGCAGAATGGTGTGGACCCTGCCGCATGGTAGGCCCAATCATCGAAGAATTGGCCCACGAATACGCAGATAAAGTAAATATTGGAAAAATAGATGTGGACGAAAATTCTGATGTTGCCGGCAAATATGGCATACGCAATATCCCTACCGTCCTCTTTTTTAAAAACGGTGAGTTAGTAGACAAACAAGTGGGTGCAGCCCCCAAATCGACATTTGCTGCTAAGATCGAAAGCCTGCTGTAATTTACTCAAGCTACAATCAGTCTAAAAGAGGATAATCCCACCGGATTGTCCTCTTTTTTTACTATCCCTCTCCTGTACCATAATTACCAGACAATATGGGCACTTCTTTCTTTTTTTTGAAACAGCCTCCGGTATATTTATTGAAATAAAAAAAACCGATAGTAATCCCTTCTAAAAATAGCCAAATAATTGGCTGATTTACACAACCATTTGAGAATCAATCCGTAAATAAACGGCAAATAAAAATAATTCCGCCAGCTCTTTTTGATTGTTCTACGTTTGTCGTGTATCAAAAATTGTGTACCTTTGCTTCTCAGATGTATATTCACATATAAAGACAATCTTAATTCCGTTAATTCCCTGGTATCAGCGTGCCTAATAATTGTATCAACAAGTAAAAACCATGAAATGAGTATATCACCCAAAATAAAGATTCTGGTTGCCGACGATGAACCACTGAATATCAGGTGTATTTACAACGCTTTGGCGTCCGAGAATTATCAAATCATCACAGCCACCAACGGCACCCTGGCTTATGAGCTAGCAGCGAAGCTTCTGCCCGATGCCATAATTATGGATTGGGATATGCCCGAAAAAACAGGGTTGGAAGCTATAAAACTCATTCGGGCAAACAAGGACACATTACTGATACCCATCATAATGGCTACAGGCAAAATGACTACCACAGAAAATCTGAAAATGGCGTTGGAAGCCGGCGCCAACGATTATATCCGAAAGCCGATTGATGTGGTTGAAATAATTGCACGCATTAAATCAATGATATCTCTGAATAAAGAGTACCGGATAAATGCACAACTGCAACAGCAAATTGCCGACCAGAAAATAGCCATACTAAACTACAAACTCGAATTAAACAACTCGGCACTCACAGCTGCAAAACTCAAACATATTGAAAATGTTGAACTCAGAAACGACTTTATTGAAACTCTTGTAAGTATAAAAGATCACATCACACCCGAAGGATGGGTTATAATTAACGAAATTATCTCCAGACACAAATCAGATATTCAGCAGGTGAATTGGGTAGAGTTTGAAAAGCTTTTCGAAAACACACATCCTTATTTCTTCAAACAACTACAACAAAAATATCCCTCGTTGAACTCAAATGACCGAAAATTGTGTGCCATGATAAAATTAAACCTCACAAACAAAGAAATTTCGGCTATTACCCATCAAACTGTAGAAACAATTAAAAAGGCCAAATACCGATTGAAAATTAAATTCGATATCGAATCTACCGATTCACTCTATCAACTCATTCAGGACACAAACTAATAAAATACTGTTTTGAAACAATTTGCAAACATCGCGCTCATTCTTATCGCCTTACTTTTCACGGTATTGGTGCGACAAATTGTGCCCGAAAGCACATTTGATCCCTACATTCTAAAACTTGATACAACTTGGCAAAAAACAGACACAGAGCAAGAATACATTGTTGATATTGCCAATGATTCTGTACCCGAAAAGCTGGTTCACCACAACATAAACATTTCGGGACATTCCATTGAGCTGCTGCAAAATGGCAAACTAAACAGCATTTATATTTTCAGAGATAATGAAACATTTATCGGCTCCGGGCTCTCTTTTGCCGACATCAACTGCGACAAACTCAAAGAATTACTTTTTGTAACAGTAAAAAAGGATAGTGCTTTTTTAAACATTTTGGCATACAACCTCCGCAAAAAACTTTACTTCCCTATCGAAAAAATAAAAATTGACAAAATAAGCAGGTACGACAACAAGCCCGATGTTTCCAACAATTTCATTACGACAAGAGACACAGATGTTTATCTCGATTTACAGGGCGGATACTCAGTGCAGCCCCGAAACATTTACAAATACAACTCCGACACCAAACAGCTTACAAAAACCAAACTGAACAGTATTGTCTGCCCCAGGGCGCAAGTGTTTGAAGCAGGAACTAATAGGCTTTTGTTGGCTGGTTATGTAAAATCAACAGGAAATACCATTTCGCCGCAAGAGGCTGCCGGGCTGCGCAAATCGAACAACAAAGATACGCTCGCCATGTATGAGGAGGTGAAACACCTCGAATATGAATACGGCGATTTTGCATCATATATATTGCTATACAACCAGCAACTGGAATTTGCTTTTAAACCAATCGAATTCTTTGGCTGGACAAATTACACCAAGGCGGGAATAATCAATACAGAGGGTAAAACAGTGATTGTAGCACTTACCAATGCACAAAAAAACGAACCTGAAAACAAAAAGAGCAAAGGCATAACTATTTGTAATTTAAAGGGCAAGATAATTGCCCAACAACCTATCGATCATAATTTTACCGATCTTTTTACAGCACAAAACAGAGTGTTCTTTTTCGGTAACAATACCATTTACGAATACTCCACAAAACTGGTACAGCTAAACAAAGTGGAGGATGTTACATTCGCATCCGGCTTTTACGACATCAACAGAAACCAGAAACCAGAATTAATTGCTTTTTCCAACAATGTATTGAAAATCATGTCGGTGAACCTAAAAGCCCTGGCAAGCTTCAAGATTGAGCAGGAGTATGCTCCCTATCCCGAAAACAACCAGATTGAGCTTCTTCAAACAAACAACAAATCGGTATTCCTGTATAATACGAGATTGTTTTACTATATGTTTAGTTTTTCTACCAATAAATACGCCTGGTTGAAAGTGCCGTTTTTGGCGCTTGTATTTGCGTTCTGGATCTCCCTATTGATAGGTATGCTAAAATTAAACACCAGAAAACTGGAAAAAGACAAAATCCGATTGGAAAAAGTTGTTGCCGAACGCACGCTGCAACTAGAAATTAAAAACAAAGAGCTGGATACACAAAAGAACGAAATACAGGCTCAGGCAGAAAGGTTAATCGTGCAGAATAATCACTTAGAAGATTTAGATAAGTTTAAACGCCTGCTAATCGGAACATTGGTACATGACTTGAAAAACCCGCTGGGGCAAATTCTTTTAGTATCCAGGCACAAAGCTGTAAACAGCCTGGCACATAAAATGCTGCTACTCGTTACTAACCTGCTGGATGTGGATAAATACGAAAATACGGAGTTTATTGTCAGCAAAGAATACTACTCCATTATAAGTATAATTAACGAAGTTGCCGAAAATCTCGAAATCAGTTTGCAGGATAAAAATCTGACTCTGAGCATCCAAACACCTGATATTGACGTCTGGGCAGATCGCAGTTTGTTGGTGCGAGTATTCGAAAACATCCTCTCCAATGCCATCCGATTTTCGCCACAAAACAATACAATTCACATCGCAGTACAATTATTAAGCGACCAAACTGCCGGGGTTTCCATAAAAAACTGCGGTGCATCTATTCCGGCAGACTCTCTCCACAATATTTTCGAAAAATACGTGCAGGCCAAAAAGTCGGATTCGGCGACATTCAAATCGACCGGATTGGGGCTCTATTTTTGCAAAATGGTATTGCAGGCACATGGACAAACCATAAAAGCTGAAAATGTAACCGACGGAGTTGTGTTTAGTTTTACACTACCGTGTCGCAACAATTCGGAGCAAAAAATATCCACACAAACACAATCAACATTAGTCATATTATCAGCATCCGAAAAAGCGATGCTACAACCCTGGCTCAACCAACTGAAAATGATAGAAATTTATATGGGTTCGGATATCCTCGAAATAGTAAATCAAATGCCCGATGCCTCAGAAAATACAATAGCGTTAAAACAGCAAATCTCCGATGCGGTATTCGCCTCCAACAAAGAACTGTTTTTGCAACTTATATCGTAGATTAACAAATAGCTACACCAATATAATATCGAAACAAAGCACGCAAACTCATTCATCTTTGGCTTTCGAATTTAGCACGCAACCTCCAAAATATTTGTATCTTTGCAAAACAAGAAGGAAAAAGAACAAAGATGATGAAGTTTTTTAATGTCATAATCTTCGAGTCTTTACTCTTTGTTCTTTGCTCTAAAAATCTACCATCATGGCAAAAAAAATACCTTACGGCATTAGCGATTATGCCCGAATAAGCAAAGAAAACTACTATTACGTTGATAAAACCCGTTTTATCGAGACAGTAGAAGTTTCGCCACCATTCTTATTTTTGATTCGTCCGCGAAGATTTGGTAAGTCGTTATGGTTAAATACCATGAAAGCTTATTATGATGTAAATACTGCCATTCAATTTGAGGAATTATTTGGTAATACCTATATTGGGCAAAACCCAACGGAGGAGAAAAATAGCTATTTAATACTGAGCTTCAACTTTTCGTCAGTAGATGCTGAGTTGAGTAAAGTGCAATCATCGTTTGAGGAGCATTGCAGTAAATGCTTTGATACCTTTAACGATTATTATGCTGATTTTTTAGGTGCTGAGTATTTCAATTTATACCCTCATTCACATCCTGCTGAGTCAAAAATTGAGTTTATTACCAGGTATTGTCAAAGAAAAGGTCTCTCCATTTATTTATTTATCGACGAATACGATAATTTTACCAATACCATTCTCAGTCAGCATGGTGAACGAACTTACGCTGATATTACGCATGGTACAGGATTTCTCCGCTTATTTTTTAACAAAATAAAAGCAGGAACCACCGAAGTTGGGGCATCCATCAAAAAGATTTTCATTACCGGAGTGTCACCTATCACACTCGATGATGTAACCAGTGGTTTTAATATTGCCGATAATATTTGTGCAAATCCAAAGTTCAATGCCATTATTGGATTTACTGAGGCAGAGGTCATTACCATGCTCAATTATTACAAGGAGGCTGGATTAATCAACGAACCAATTGAAAACCTTCTAAATCTTATGCGGGAGTGGTACAATAACTACTGCTTTGCCGAAGATCGTGTGGATCAAAAGATGTATAACTCCGATATGGCATTGTACTTTGTGAAAAACTACCTGGAAAGCGGTGCAATGCCGAAAGTGTTTGTTGACAACAATATAAAAATCGATTACGGCAAACTTCGCCATCTTATTATTTTAGATAAAAAAGTAAATGGCAATTTCTCCACCATCAAGCGCATTGCCGAGGAGGGTGAGATTCGCACTTCCATTGTAGCTTCGTTTCCTGCCGAAAAGTTGATTGCCAAAGAAAATTTTGTGTCGCTGCTTTATTATTTTGGCATACTAACTATTGATAGAATTGAAAACGATAGCCTTGTGCTTAAAGTTCCCAACTTAGCTATCCGAACCGTTTTATTCTCGTATTTGGTAGAAGGATTTAGCGAGGCAGAAATTTTCAATGTAGATATGATGACTTTGTCCGAAATGGGCGAAAAAATGGCTTACTATGGAGAATGGAAACCGTTTTTCGATTATTTTGCTGAACAAATTGATAAACAAACCTCGGTGCGTGATTTTATAGCTGGCGAAAAAACGGTGCAAATGTTCCACTTGGTATATCTAAATCTGGTAAATTATTTCACCATTCATTCCGAAGCCGAAATGGGTAAAGGCTTTGTTGATTTGTGGCTGCAACCCAACTTTA
>Ga0114938_1000089_pt1 | contig 69735 bp, 63 predicted proteins | sample AshMeaBigSpring_FD_88675 | JGI IMG/M metagenome (GOLD analysis project Ga0114938, IMG submission 88675) | Groundwater microbial communities from Big Spring, Nevada to study Microbial Dark Matter (Phase II) - Ash Meadows Big Spring | ecosystem: Environmental > Aquatic > Deep subsurface >...
GGAGGCGACCCCGATCTCGGGTCCGGCAAGCGTCGGCAGGATGACGTCTGATTCGCGTGCGATCGTCGACGTGCGCACGTTGACCACCGAGGCGATGTGCTGCCCGTTCGCCTTGCAGTAGCGCAATGTGGCGAGCGTGTCGGCCGTTTCGCCCGACTGCGAGACGAACACGGAAAGCCCGCCCGGCTGCATCGGCGCCTCGCGGTAGCGGAACTCGGAGGCGACGTCGATCTCGACCGGCACACGCGCGTAGCGCTCGATCCAGTATTTGCCGATGAGCCCGGCGTAGTAGGCCGTGCCGCAAGCCGAGATCGAGACTCGCGAGACGCCCGCGAGGTCCTTGCCGAGATCGGGAAACTCCACTGTCTTGGCGCCGAGGTCGAGGTAGTTGGCGAGCGTGTGGCTCACCGTCTCGGGTTGCTCGTGGATCTCCTTCAGCATGAAGTGGCGGTAGTTGCCCTTTTCGATGAGGAGCGAGCTTGCCAACGACTTGATCTTGGCGCGCTTGACCGTCTTGCCGTTCGAATCGAAGAGGTCGACGCCGCTCCGCGTCAGCACCACCCAGTCGCCGTCCTCGAGATAAGTGATGGTGTCGGTGAAAGGCGCGAGCGCGATTGCGTCGGAACCGAGGAACATCTGCCCCTCGCCGTGACCGACCGCGAGCGGCGGGCCGTTGCGCGCGCCGATCATCAGGTCGTCGTCACCGGCGAAAATGATGCCGAGCGCGAACGCGCCGCGCAGCCGCTCGAGCGCCTGTCGGGCCGCCTCGACCGGTGTCGCGCCCTGGGCGAGGTTGTCGGTGACGAGGTGGAGCACGGTCTCGGTGTCGGTCTCGGTCTCGAACGCGTAGCCCTTGGCGGAGAGCTCGTCGCGCAGCTCCTGGAAATTCTCGATGATGCCGTTGTGGACGACCGCGACGCGGTCGTTCATGTGCGGATGCGCATTGCGCTCGACCGGCTTGCCATGCGTCGCCCAGCGCGTGTGGCCAAGGCCCGTTGCGCCCTGCAGCGGCTCGTTGGAGAGGCGGAGCACGAGGTTTTGCAGCTTGCCTTCCGCGCGGCGCCGATCGAGCCGCCCGGACTCGATCGTGGCGACGCCGGCCGAATCATAGCCCCGATACTCGAGGCGGCGGAGCGCAGCGACCAGATCCATGGCCACGGGCTTCGACCCGAGAATGCCGACAATGCCGCACATCGATTCGTTCCTCGAAGGCCGGGGTCAGGCCCCAGGCCCGACTAGCCGTACTGAACCGCTAGCCAAAGAGCTAGGGGTCTGAACCAGACGGTTGGTCGCAAAGCCCATGCCATGGGCTGGAATCAACCGAGACACAGCCTTCTCTATCAGCGCCGCAGCCGATTGGCTCAACTCAAAATCTGTTACCGCGTCTTGCGTTTACCATGTCCGGACGTGCAGCAGGGCCAACGCGTCGGATCGTTGGCACCCAAGTGCCCTTCGCGCGGATTGTGCGAGGGGAGGGTGAAAATTGGCAGCCGATGCGATGCTCGCGCGGCGCGCGTTCAGTCCCGTCTCGCAGCCTTGCGCCGCGCCATCACGGCTCGGTACTTGGCGGCCCATCCGGCGCGGTTCTCCTGGGCGCAACGCTCGAGCGCGAGCGCGTCGTCGGGCACGTCCTTGGTGATGACGCTACCCGAGCCCACGTAGGCCCCGGCACCGATCCGAATCGGTGCGACCAGCGAAGTGTTGGAACCTATGAAGGCGCCAGCGCCGACCTCGGTGCGGCTCTTGATGTAGCCGTCGTAGTTGCAGAAGATCGTGCCTGCACCGATGTTGGCGCTGGCGCCGACGCTGCCATCGCCAATGTAGGCAAGATGGTTGGCCTTGGCGCCGGCCTCGAGGCGGGCGTTCTTCACCTCGACGAAGTTGCCGATGTGCACGTAAGGCCCGATGTCGGCGCCGGGCCTGAGCCGCGCGAAGGGCCCGACCTCGGCGCCTGCCCGAATGACGATGCCCTCGCGGCTCTTGCCGTCGATACCCTGGATATGCGTGTTGGCCTTGATCAGCACCCGGTCCTCGACCGTCACACCGGGCCCGAAGAACACGTTCGGCTCGATCACGACGTCGCGGCCGATCCGGGTATCGTGGGCAAGCCATACCGACTCGGGCGCGATCAGCGTCGCACCGGCCCGCATGACCTCGAGACGGCGGCGGCGCTGCCAGATCGCCTCGGCGGCCGCGAGCTGATCGCGCGAGTTGATGCCGAGCACCTCGTCCTCGGGGCATACGCTGATCTCCATCGGCAAGCCCCGGCTACGGGCGATGGTCACTGCATCGGTGAGATAGAACTCGCGGTTGGCATTGGCGTCTCCGATGGCATCGAGAATCGCGAGCAGGTGGTCCGTGCGGAACCCCATCACACCGCCATTGCAGAGCGTGATCCGGCGCTGGTCCGCGGTGGCGTCCTTGTGCTCGACAATCGCCTGCAGGCGGCCGTCCGCGCTCCGCACCAGCCGGCCATAGCTGGTCGGGTCCAGGGCCTCGAAGCCGACCACGGCGACGTGCGCTCCCCGGTCGAGGGCGCGGCCGACTGCCGCGAGCGTCTCGGCCCGGAACAGCGGCGTGTCGGCGAAGAGCACGATTACGTGGCCCTGGTGCGCCGCGATCGCCGCCCGCGCGGCCTTGACTGCATCAGCGGTGCCGAGCTGCTTTGCCTGGACGAAGACCCGGGTGCCGGGCGCCTGCCTGCCTGCCTCAGCGGCGACGGCCTCCATGCCGGGGCCGACGACGACCGCGGTTTCCGCCGCACCGGCCGCCTTGGCCGCGTCGAGAACATGGCCGAGCAGCGAAAGGCCGGCGATCGGGTGGAGCACCTTCGGCCGCGCCGAGTGCATGCGCGTGCCCTTGCCGGCGGCGAGCACGATGGTCAGCAGTGGCATCATGGGGCCCTCGCGGCGGTTCGCGCTCCCCGCCTCATGCCACGGCGGCGCGGCGATCCGCAAGGCAATGCGGCGCGCTTGCCGCCGCAGCCCGATCCGCGCAGGATATCGCGGCTCCAGGCTATGAGGCCGAAATGCATTACGACCCGCGCTCCGAAACCTGCCCGCTGCCGTTCGACCCGTTCAAAAGCTGCACCGTGCCGCGGCCGATCGGCTGGCTCTCGACGATCTCGAAGTCCGGGCTCGTCAATCTCGCGCCCTACAGCCAGTGGCAGAACCTGACGTTCGATCCGCCCATGGTCATGTTCGCGGCGAACCAGCACGTCGACGGCCGGCGCAAGGATACCGTCGTCAATGCCGAGGCGACCGGCTATTTCGTCTGGAACATGGCGACGTTCGAGCTGCGCGAGGCGGTGAACCAGACGGCCGTCGACTATCCGCATGGCATCGACGAGTTCGCGAAGGTCGGCCTCACCAAGGCCACCTGCATCGAGGCGCCGGGTCCGCGCGTGGCGGAGAGCCCCTGCCATTTCGAGTGCCGCTATCTCTCGACCCACCGGCTCAGGGGCGCGACGACGGTCGGAACGGTCGACGTCGTCTTCGGCGAGGTGGTGCGCATTCACGTCCGCGATGACGTGGTGCTGCCCTCGGGCAAGCTCGATATTGGCAAGATCGCGCCGCTCGCCCGCATGGGCTATTACGACTACGCGGTCGTACGCGAGACGTTCGAGATGCGCATCCCGAATGTCGGCTCCGGCGTCATGGATGGGCTCGAAGGTCGGACACGGAAGGGCAGTGGCTGATCGGCCCTGCACCACACCGGGAGCGCGACATGGGCGAGGCGGTCGGCGTGTTGATCGCGATCGTCTCGAGCTGCCTCGGCGGCACGGCCGCGGCGGTGACACGCTATCTGGTCGGCGATGCCGATGCGGTAACCCTCGCGATCCTCAGATGGGGGATCGGCTTCCTCTGTCTGCTGCCCGCAGCGCTCCTAATCGGGGTGCGATGGCCGCCACGCAGCGACTGGCCAAGTGTAGCGCTGGTCGGCGTCAGCTTTTTCGGCCTGTTCTTCGTCTTCTACAACATCGCCATGTCCTACACGACGGCCGCTCGAGCGAGCCTCGCACTCGCCACTCTGCCGGTGCAGACGATGGTGGCCGGCGCCCTGCTCGGTGCCGAGCCGCTGACGGCCCGCAAGTCGATCGGCGTCGCAGTCGCAATGCTCGGGGTGCTCGCGGCGCTCGCCACCGGCCTCTCGGTGGCGCCACCGACCGCTTGGATCGGCGAGCTGATCATGACCGGCGCGGTGTCGTGCATGGCGGCATACAACGTGCTGTCGCAGCCGTTCATTCAGCGCTCGAGCGCGCTCGGGTTCCTCACCGTCGGCATGGGAGCAGGCGCCCTCGTGCTCGTCGTGGTCGGTGTCGCGACCGGTCGTCTCGCGGCACTCGCATCGTTCGGCGCGCCACAGTGGATCGCCGGAGTCTACCTCGGCATCGCCGGCGGTGCGGCGGCGTTCATCCTTTGGGTCATGGCCCTCGAGCGGGCCTCGCCGACCCGCGTCGCCAACACCATGACCGTCAATCCGATCGCGGCGGCATGGCTTGCGACCTGGCTCGTCGGTGAACCGATCACGATCAACCTCGTGGTCGGGCTTGCCGCCGTCATGGCCGGCATCTGGATTGCAACGACGGAGCGTGTCGAGAAGGCCTGACCGGGACGCGGGAGGCCGGCGCGGCATCGCACGCTCATGCCATCAGACCTTCGAGCGCCGACCGCAGGGCTGGACCCGGCGCGATCGAGGCGCGCTTGCGCGTATCGAACAGCACGAGCACACACACCGCCGTGCCGACGCACACCTCCGAGCCGGCCATGAACGCTGCGTGCGCGGTCGCAACCGACTTGGTGCCGAGCCGCGTCAGTCGCGTGCCGATCTCGATCGTGCCGGGATAGCTCATCTCCTTCAGGTAGTCGATCGTAACGCGGGCGAGCACGATGTCGGCGTCGGGTCCGGCATGGGCCTTCAGCACCGGCTGGATCAGCTCGACGCGCGCCTGCTCGAGGCACATCGGCAGCGCGGCATTGTTGATGTGGCCGAGCGGGTCCTGGTCGACGTAGCGCAAGGGCACGCGCGCCCAGTGGCGGAACGCGGCGCGGGCAGTAGGGTCGAAGGTCGGCGGATCGGGTATCGGCATGGCGGGCGTCAGATCAGCTCGTCGGTCTTGTCGTCGGTCTCGCCGAATCGACGCAGCGTCGCCGGCTGGGTCCCCGCGTAGAGCCTCGCGAGGCCGGGCGCGATCCTGGCGTTTTCCCGCTCGAAGAGCGAGTTGCCATCGAGGTCGCTCTCGACCAGGAACGGCCCGAACCGCTCGACGTCGAGCACCCAGATCGCCTGCGCGAGGCCGAGCTCCTCGAGCCAGTGCACGCCCGCAACGCGGCGGATGCCGCGGCCGAGCAGCGCGCCGGTGCCGTAGCCGACGGTCGTCAGGTAGATCGCGTTATTCGGTACGAACGCGCGCTTGTAGATGTCGCTCGTCATGCCGCCCTTGCCGATGATGATGTTGCAGCGCGAGAGCGCGAACCAGCCGTCGAGGTACTTGTTGAAGCGGAACGAAGCGGTTGCCGTCACCGCGCCGACGGTGGTCGAGCCGTCGGGGTGGACGGTCGCGGCGGGCGAGCAGTGAAAGTTCGCACTGCCGAGCTCAACGGGCGATGCGGGCAGGCCGTGACCGTCCTCGACCGCGCGCTTGTAGACACCTTCGCGCGCGGTGAAGACGCGCCCGGTGAGGTACACGACCGTGCCGATTTCGAGTGCGCGCACCGCCGCGGTCGAGGCCGGCAGGCTCAGTTCGACGGTCTTGAGCGATGATGCCGCGGTCATGCCGGCGCTGCCCTCAATCGAACAGGATGACGCCGCGCGCGACATTGCCGGCGAGCATCTGCTTGAAGCCCTCGTTGATCTCGCTGAACTTGTAGGTGCGGCTGATCAGGCGGTCGAGATCGATGCGCTTGTCCATAGTGAGATCGGCGAGGATGCCGAAATCGACCGCCGGGCGCACCGAGCCGTAGTAGGTACCCGACAGCGTTTTCTCCCCGTACACCATCAGATGGGGTGCGACCGGCGCCCGCGTCGAGAAGCTCGGAATGCCGACGATCACCGCATGTCCGCCTGGCGCCAGTGCGTCGACGATCTGCAGCACCGTGCCCTCGGTGCCGATGGCGTCGAAGGCATACTCGACGCCGAGCCCGGCGATCGCCTTGACGCGCTTGATCACGTCCTCGGTCTTGGCGTTGATCGTGTGGGTCGCGCCGAAGGCTTTCGCGAACTCGAGCTTCCGGTCGACCAGGTCGCATGCGATGATCGTCTTGGCGCCGGCGAGCCGCGCGCCCTGCACCACGTTGAGCCCGACGCCGCCGCAGCCGACCACCAGCACACTCGCGCCGGCCTCGACCTCGGCATGGCGGATCACCGCGCCGATGCCGGTTGCAACCGAGCAGCCGATGATCGCCGCGTGCGTCCATGGCAGGTCCTTGCGGACCGGGATAACCTGCTCGGCCGGACAGACCGAGTATTCGGTGAACGTGCCGATGCGCGCCATCACGTTGAGCGGCTCGCCGTTGAGGCGCACGCGCGCGGTGCCGTCGTGCATGACCCAGCGCGGCGTGTCGTCATGGCCGGTGCACAGCACCGTGCGCCCGCGCGAGCAGTAGCTGCAGCGGCCGCAGTGGGGGCGGAACGAGAAGATGACGTGATCTCCCTTCTTCACGCTCGTCACGCCGGGGCCCAACTCGACGACCTCGCCTGCCGCCTCGTGGCCGAGCACCATCGGCAGCGGCAAGGGCCAGTCGCCGTTCATGATGTGCCAGTCGCTCATGCAGACGCCCGCGGCGCGCACCTTGACCCGCACCTCCCCGGCCTTGGGACCATCCTGGACGAGGTCGAGGATCTCGAGCGGCTTGTTGATGGCGGTCAGCACGGCGGCGCGCATGGGGCCTCCTCGCGGTCTCTGCGGTCCCGGCCGATGCGCCAGGCGCAACGGCGCGACCGATGAACGACCACATCTTAGGAGTGGAAGGCCCAGCGGCAAAGCACGTGCCGGCTCTTGTCAGCAATGCGAAACATTTGAGGAACAGGCGTCCCGCAGGCGGCAGGTACCGCTCACAGGGCGTCCGCCTGACTGCGAAATTCCCACCCGATCAGCGCCGACATTGGAATGCTGGCAGCTCTCGCGCGTTTACTCGGGTGGGCGCCATTAGCGTTCAAACTCCTGCGAAAGGCCGCCGCATCACTTGCATTGCCGAGCGCTTTCGGGTGATGACCGCTCCGGGGCCGAGCGAGAACCGGGGCCATTGCGTTTGCCGATCGTGCATGTCGCAACAGCCAGCTCCGGGCACTCGGTTGGGACGACGAACTGATGGCTGACATCGCATGATCGCCTGGGCCGTGACGTGGGCCTTGCTCGTGGCGCTCGCCGCTGCGGTCGTCACCTATCGCCTGATCATTGCTCTCATGCCAATCCTGCGGCGGTATGCGATGGCGCGACCCAACGTCCGCACGGTCCACACCGACCCGACGCCGCAGGGCGCCGGCCTCGCCATTGTCACCTGCCTCGTCGTCGCGTGGGTCGCGGTCGGCCTGATCGGACCGGGCCATGGCGAGATCGCGAGCCCCCTCGCCGTCCTCGTCGCCATCGTCGGGCTCGCCGCCGTCGGGGCCTGCGACGATGTGCGGCCGCTGCCGGTCGGGCCGCGCCTCGCGCTGCAGTTCCTCGCGACCATGCTGCTCGTGTCCGCCCTGCCGGAGAGCATGCGGCTGCTCCCCATTCTGCCCGCGACGGTCGAGAGCGCGCTCCTCGTCTTCGGCCTCGTGTGGTTCATCAACCTGACCAACTTCATGGACGGCATCGATTGGATGACGGTGGTCGAGTTCGTGCCGATCTCGCTCGTCCTGGCGATCCTGTCGCTCGCTGGCATCCTGCCGATAGCGGCCGGATTCGCGGCGCTCGCGCTGCTCGGGGGGCTCATCGGCTTTGCCCCGCACAACCAGCACGTGGCGCGGGTGTTCCTCGGCGATGTCGGCAGCCTGACAATCGGCGGCATCGTCGGATGGATGCTCATCCTGGTCGCCGGCGGCGGCCATCTCGCCGCCGCGCTGCTGCTGCCGATGTACCATGTCGCCGATGCGACCATCACGTTGATCAATCGCGTTCGCGCCGGCAAGAGCCCGGCCGAGCCGCACATGACCCACTACTACCAGCAGGCATATCATAAGAGCATGCCGGTCCCTGCCATCACCGACCGCGTGCTCGCGCTCAACATCGCGCTCGGCGCCCTCGCACTCGCGAGTGTGTTCCTCGCGACCTGGCCGCTCGACATTCTTCTGGTCGCGACCGGTGCCGGTTTTACCGCGCTGGTGCTGCGCAGCTTCAGCGGCAGCGGCGCATGAGGCGACACGTCCTCGTCACCGGCGCATCGGGCTTCATCGGCAAGGCTCTGATCGCCGACCTCGCTCGCGGTGACTGGCAGGTGCGGGCAGCCTCGCGCAGGCCGATCGGCGATATTGCCGGGTCCCGCATCCGCTGGACCGAGCTCGGCGACCTCGTGCGGCCTGTCGACTGGCGCCCGCTCCTCACGGACGTGTCGCACGTGGTCCATCTCGCCGGCCTCGCCCATGCCGACCCGTCGACCGACGACGGCTCCTATCGCGCGATCAACGCCGAGGCGACGCGCGCACTGGCGACCGCCGCCCACAATGCCGGGACCGAGCGTCTCATCTTCATCTCATCCACGCGCGCTCAGACTGGCCCGACCTCGAAGGTCATACTGACCGAGGCGGACCCGCCCGCTCCGACCGATCCCTATGGCCGTTCCAAGCTCCAGGCGGAGCGCCACCTTGCCGAAGTGCTGACCGAAAGCCGGACGGAATGGGTCGTGCTCCGGCCCGCGGTGGTCTTTGGACCCGGCGTACGCGGCAACATGCATCGCCTCATCCGCCTCGCGAAGAGCCCCTTCCCGCTCGGCATTGGCGGCTTGAAGGGACGGCGCTCGGTCGTCTCACTCGCGAGCCTCAGCTCCGCGATCGCGCATGCACTGACGGAGCCCGCCTGCGATGGAGGCACGTTCCTCGTGGCCGATGCCGAAGCGCTCACCATTCCCGAGATCGTTGCGACGCTGCGCGCGGCAGCCGGGCGCATGCCGCGGATTTTCGGGTTGCCGGAAAGCGCGCTCAAGGCGATGCTCGGCATCCTCGGCCTCGGCCGCGAGCTCGAGCGCATGAGCGGCGACCTCGTCGTCGACGCCGGCCGGCTGCGCGCGACCGGCTGGCAGCCACCGGTCACGGTCGCGGACGCACTCGCCGACTGGATGCACCGAGACGCCATCGAGCCGGCGCGGCTTCGCGACCCCCGCGCCCACGGCACGTGAGAGCAGCGCCATGTGCGGCATCGCAGGCTTCCTCGATCCCACCATGACCGGCGACGCCGAGGCATTGCGCCGGCTTGCGCGTACCATGGCCGATACGCTCACCCACCGAGGCCCCGACGAGGGGGAGGCCTGGGCCGACGCAGCTTTCGGCATCGGCCTCGGCTTCCGCCGGCTCGCGATCATCGACGTCTCGCCGGCCGGCCGTCAGCCGATGACGTCGGCGAGCGGGCGCTACACCATCGTCTTCAACGGCGAGATCTACAATGCCGAGGACCTGCGCAAGGCGCTCGGCGCGCGCGCACCAGCGTGGCGCGGCCACTCCGACACCGAGGTGCTGCTGGCGGCGATCGAGACCTACGGCTTCGAGGCGGCGCTCGGGCGAACCGTCGGCATGTTTGCCATCGGGCTGTGGGACGGGGAGGAACGGCGCCTGCTCCTCGCCCGCGATCGGCTCGGCAAGAAGCCGCTCTACTGGTCGCGCACGGCGTCGAGTGCGGTCGTCTTCGGCTCGGAACTGAGGGCGCTGCGCGCGCACCCGGGTGTCGTGCGTACGATCGACCGCGACAGCGTTGCGCTCTATCTTAGGCACGGCTATGTCCCCAACCCGCGCACGATCTACGCGGGCGTGGCGCAGCTTCCGCCGGGACACGTCGCCAGCTTTCAGGGTCGAGCGCAGGAGGTGCGGCCCTTCTGGACGCTCGCCGAGGCCGTGTCCACCGGTATGCGCGATCGCTATGCCGGGTCGCCGGATGCGGCGATCGACGCGCTCGATGGCCTGCTCCGCGACGCGGTCCGCCGGCGCATGATCTCCGACGTGCCGCTCGGGGCGATGTTGTCGGGCGGCATCGACAGCTCGACTGTCGTCGCGCTGATGCAGGCGCAGTCGGGCAACCCGGTTCGCACGTTCGCGATCGGCTTCAATGAGACGAGCCACGACGAGAGCGCGCACGCCCGCGCGGTCGCGGGGCACCTCGGCACCGACCACACCGAGCTGACCGTCACCCCCGCCGTTGCGCAGAGCGTCATCCCGAGATTGCCCGATCTCTTCGACGAGCCGTTCGCCGACAGCTCGGCGATCCCGTCGTTCCTGGTCGCCGAGCTGGCGCGACGGCACGTCACGGTCGCGCTCTCGGGGGACGGCGGCGACGAGCTCTTCTCGGGCTACACCCGCTATCACCAGGCCGAACTGTTCGAGCGCCGGTTCGCCGCGATCGCCGGACCGATCCGGCGCGCGGGCGGCGATCTGCTGCAGTCGATCCCGCCGCGTCTGCTGAACCGGCTGCTCGCGCCGCTCGGACTCTCTCTTGCCGGCGACAAGGCGCACAAGCTCGCGGCGATGCTGGCGCAATCGCCCGATGGCTTCTATCGCGAGCTCGTCACCCTCTGGCCGGAGCCCGCGGCGATCGTGTCGGGCGCGACCGAGCCATTGACCCAGATGAACGATCCGGCGATCGAGCGCTTGGTCCCGGACTACGCTTCGCGCCTCATGTACCGCGACACCATGATGTACCTGCCCGACGACATCCTGACGAAGGTCGACCGCGCCAGCATGGCGGTCAGCCTCGAGGCCCGCCCGCCGCTGCTCGACCACCGCGTCGTCGCGTTCGCGTGGTCGTTGCCGCATACGATGAAAGTGCAGGGCGGGGAGCGTAAGTGGATCCTGAAGCGCGTGCTCGACCGCTACGTGCCGCACTCGCTCGTCGACCGCCCGAAGTCCGGCTTCGCGGTTCCGATCGGGACCTGGCTCATGGGACCGTTGCGAGCGTGGGCCGAGGACCTCCTTGCCGAGCGGAGCCTCGCGGCCGGCGGCCTCCTCGATCCCGTGCCGATCCGCCGGCGGTGGCAGGAGCACCTGTCGGGGACGCGGAATTGGCAGCACCAGCTCTGGGCGGTGCTGATGCTCGAGGCCTGGCGGCGCCGGCACTGCTGATCCCGGCCTCAACCCTCCGCATCCGCACCGGCGAGACCGCGGGCATTGGCGACGACATCGGCGATGATCGCGCGGGCGAGCCGGCGGCCACCGTGCTTCTCGAGCCAGCCGATGTCGGGCGACGGCGAGAACCCGGCGACCGCGGCGCTCGCCTCATCACCCACGATATCGATGCGGGCGAGGCGGAGGCCGAGCACGGCGGCGGCCCGCTCGGCGAGCGCGCGTGCGCGCGGCGATTGTGTCGGGTCGAGCGCCGCGTTGCCGCCGGCCGCCTTGGCGACCGCGACCTCGGCACGGCGGCCGATGATCCCGAACACCTGGCGCGGCATGCGCCCGCCGAGCGCGCGCCATGTGTCGCTCCAGTCGCCGGCCCTAGCCTGCGGGAGTGTGATCGGCACGCCCTCGGCGCTCAGGGCCTGCAGGGCGGCGAGCGGGCTGCGCAGGCGATCGATGCTATCGCCGGTATTCATCGCATAGGCGCCGCCGGATTCGAGCTGACGCACCAGCGCTGCGGCAAACGGGCCCGGTCCAAGGCGCGGGATGACCGCGTCGCAGGCGGTGAGTGTTGCTCCCGCTTCGTCCAGAAGGCCGCCGGTCCCGCCGAGCGAGAGCGAGAGCCGCCCGGGATCGAGCACCGCGACGTGATGCCCGCGCACCTCGGCCTCGGCGGCGATGCGTCGGTTCGACGGGCTGAGTGGCCGGCGCGTGATGAGCGCGATGCGGAGGCTCCGCTGCAGCTCGGTCTCGCGGCCGAGGCCGCGATAGAGCCTGAACGACAGTCGCGGCTGGCGGAACGAGGTGGTCGGGTCGACGACCATGTCGTCGCGGATCGCCTGGCGGCCGAGCAGCATGCGGTAGGACATCCCCTCGCGATTGGCGAGCGTCAGCTCGATCGGCCAGGTGCGCTTGCCCATCACGGCGCGCGTGGCGATGACGTAGCGCTGCTCGCGATCGCCGTTCGAGCTCGTGACCTCCCGGCGGTCGATGACCGGCGCGGTGCACGTGATCGAGATGTCGGTACGGCCTGGAACCGGATGGATCGCGAACCGCACCATCGGCGCTGCGGCGGGACCGAACGGCTCGACCAGGTAGGCATGCAGGGAGGACGTCCGCGCGCCAGTGTCGACCTTGGCCTTGATCGCCGGCAAGCCGAGGTCAGGGAGGGCCACCCACTCCTCCCAGCCGACGATGAATGACTTGCCTGCCACGGCCATCGCGGTCTCGCGGGTTCCTGCGCCTCGGGTTAACCCAGAAGCTGTCCCGCAGCAATCGGCGCGATCACGGCGAGTTTTTTTGCGCGGCCGAATGCATATGATAGGCACGACCGGAACGGGCGTCGATGGCGCGCGCCGGCGAGGAGGAGGCATGACGGCCATTGTCCGCGACAGCAATCGGGGTCCGAGGCTGGTGCTCGGCGCTGCGCTGGCGCTTGCGGCGCTCGGACTGGTGGCACACCGGACCGACTCCGGGTCATCGCAGAAGGCCGCGTTCGCGCTTGCCGGAACGGCTCAGACCACGGGTGCGCGGGCGGCCGCGACCGAAGACAGCTTCGAGGCTGAGCTCGAGCGATTGCATCCGCCCGCCACCGCGTCGGCGTGCGGGGGATGCTGTGGCGGCATGCGCGCAGGGCGCGGGTCGGGCAGCGGCGCCGGATCGGGCAGCGGATCGGGGTCCGGCAGCGGTACCGTGCAACGCGCCGGCGGTTGCGGCGGGAGCTGCGGCGGCGGCGCAGGGACCGCGGGCATGTGCCCAGCGCCGACGCGGACCGGGAGCGTCAGGTAGTGCGCACGGTGAATGGTCCACGCGCGCTGCCGCGCGACCTCGCTGCCTGGGCTTGCATCGGCACGGCGCTGATGGCCATCGCGCTGCTGCTCGTCACTTACCGCAACCGGTTCGACTACGCCTTCGAGCTGATCGACATCCCATCGGTGCACGTGGCCGTCGGGCTGGTGCTCGCCGGCCTCGTCTTCCTCGCGCTGCCGCGCCTCATCGCCCGCGCCGCCGACGCCGGGACGCGCGAGCTGCAGACGCTGCTGGCGGTGGTCATCGGCGTCGGCCTCGCGCTCAGGCTGGCGATGCTGGCTGTCAATCCGGTGCTCGAGGACGACTACCACCGCTACCTTTGGGACGGCGCCGTCACTGCGCACGGCCTCGACCCCTATGCCGTCGCACCGGGGGACGCTGGGCACGAGGAGGGCACCCCGCGCGGCCGGCTCGCCGCCGAGGCCGGCGTCGTCATGGACCGCATCAACCACCCGGACTTGCGCACGATCTATCCACCGGTTGCCCAGGCCGCGTTCGCGCTCGCCCATCTGATCGAGCCGTGGAGCATCACCGCCTGGCGCATCGTGTGCCTGATCGGCGATGCCGCGACGCTTGCGCTCCTCCTCGCGTTGCTCAGGGCAGCCGGACGCTCGCCGCTCTGGTCGGCGCTCTACTGGTGGAACCCGGTCGTCGTGAAGGAGCTGATCAACTCCGCGCACATGGAGGCGATCCTGATGCCGCTGGTGCTCGGCGCGCTGCTGCTGGCGGTGCATCGGCGGCCACTCGCGGCGAGCGGCGTGCTCGGTCTCGCAGTCGGCGCCAAGCTGTGGCCGATTATGCTCGCCCCGATCGTGCTGCGCCCGCTTTTCGACGATCGGGCGCGGCTCTCGGCGTCGCTGGTGCTGCTTGGCGGCCTTTGTGTGCTGTGGGCCGTGCTTCCGCTTCGATCAGGGATCGACGAGACTTCTGGCTTGCTTGCCTATGCGCAGCGCTGGCAGACGAACAGCGCACTCTTTCCCGCACTGCAGTGGATTGCAGCAACCATCATGGCCCCGTTCGCGCCGGCCGAGCACCTGCCGGGCATGTTGGTTCGCGGCGCAACGGCCGGGCTCGTGCTCGCACTCGCGTTGCGCCTCTCGATCACGCCGTGGCGCGACGCCGAGGATCTCATTACGCGCTCCGGCCTCATCGTCGCCGTCGTGTTGCTTTTGAGCCCGGCGCAGTTCCCCTGGTATCTCGTCTGGGTGCTCCCCTTCCTCGCTTTCCGCCCCTCGATCGCCATGCTCACGCTCACCGCGACGATGCCGATCTACTATGCGTCGTTCTACTTCCACGCCCGCGACACCTACGATGTGTTCCGCATCTGGGTCGTTTGGCTCGTATGGGTGCCGGTGTGGGCGCTGCTCGCGCGCGAGGCGCTGGCCTGGCGCCGGTCGAGCCAGCCCGCCCCGGGAGCCGTCCATGCGTAATGGCAAGCGCATCGGCGTCGTGATCCCGGCGCTCAACGAGGCCGAGGCGATCGGCAAGGTGCTTGCGGACATTCCGCGCTGGGTCGACACCATCGTCGTCGCCGACAACGGCTCGACGGATTCAACCGCAGATGTCGCCCGCGCCAGCGGCGCGCTCGTCACGCACCAGCCCGAGCCGGGCTATGGCGCCGCCTGCCTCGCCGGCATCGCAGTGCTCGGGCCGGCCGACATCGTGGTGTTCGTCGACGGCGACTACAGCGATCATCCCGAGGATATGGCCGACCTCGTCGACCCGATCGCGGCCGGCGCCGCCGACTTCGTCATCGCCTCGCGTGTCACGGGTGCGCGGGAGGCGGGCGCGCTCACGCCGCAACAGGTCTTCGGCAACTGGCTCGCGACGACGCTCATCCGCCTCATCTGGCGCACGCGCTACACCGACCTCGGTCCCTTTCGCGCGATTAGCCGCGATTGCCTCGAGCGTCTCGCGATGGCCGACCGGACCTACGGCTGGACGGTCGAGATGCAGATCAAAGCGGCAGAGGCCGGGCTGCGGGTCCACGAGGTGCCGGCGCGCTACCGCCGCCGCATCGGCGTCTCGAAGATTTCTGGCACCATCCAGGGCACGGTCCGCGCCGGCATCAAGATCCTGAGCATTATCGGCCGCCAGGCCTGGCGGTCCTGGACCACACAGCCCTCGAGTCCCGCCGGTAGCAATTGAGTGCGTGTTCCGATCGGGCTCGCCAGGCGCTATCGTCATGCCACCGAATCGCAGCAACGCACCGGCATCCGCATGTGGCGGCAGCTCACCTACCCTCTGCTCGGATTGACGATGGTGATGGCGCTTGCGACGGCGGCGGCGCAGTCGCCACGCAAGGGCATATACTTGCGCACCGCCACCGAGCTCCGTGCACGCTCCGCAGCAGAGATCGAGCGCATCGAGGCGATGGTCACAGACTTCCGCCAGACGCGGCCCGAGCACCGCGCAGTGAGCGACCTCATGCTGCGGCTCACCTCCGACGGCGGCGCCATCGACACCGCACTGCAGACAGCCAATGCGGCCCCGGAAACCCGTGCGCCGCCACTGTTCCGCGCCGACCTCTATGCGGTGGTCGGCGGGCGCATCGTCAAGGATGCGCAGGCGACCTGCGGCCGCTGGGTCGACGACGTGGCGGTCTGCCGGATGGATTGCGAGGGTGGCGCGTTCGCGCTCCGTCGGCGCGGCCGCGGTACGCTCACGATGATCGTCGGCGAGCTGCCGCGCGGCATTTCCGATGCGCAGCGGCCCCGCCTCGTACTCAACGCCTGCATCGCCGGCGAGCAGAACGAGCTCGCCCTCGCCCCGCGTCACGGCCGGCCGTTCGTCGAGATCGCGCTCGGCGAGGAGTAGTTCGACCGAGGAGGACCAATGCCCCGCTCGTTCGCGCCCGTCTCCGGCCTCGACCTGCCGCGCTTCGCCGGCCTGCCGACATTCATGCGGTTGCCGTTCGTGGCGAATGAGGACGCGGATTTCGCCGCCGTCCACATCGGCATCGTCGGCGTGCCGTGGGACGGCGGCACGACGAACCGCCCCGGCGCGCGGCATGGTCCCCGGCAACTGCGCGATCTCTCGACCATGATCCGCCGCCTGCACCCGGTCTCCGGCATCGATCCGTTCGCGCTCTGCAACTGTGCCGACCTCGGTGACGTGCCGGTCAATCCGGCGGACTTGCAAGACACCTTGCAGCGCGTGACGGCCTTCTACGACCGGCTCGTCGCAGCGCACATTGCGCCGATGACGGCGGGCGGCGACCATCTCGTGTCGCTGCCGGTGCTGCGCGCGCTCGCGAGGGCGGAGCCGCTCGGGATGATCCACTTCGACAGCCACACCGACCTTTACAACGAGTACTTCGGCGGATTCCGCTACACGCACGGCACCCCGTTCCGCCGGGCGATCGAGGAGGGTCTGCTCGATCCGCGCCGCATCGTGCAGATCGGCATCCGCGGCACCGGCTATGACGGCGAGGACGTCGCCTTTGCCAAGAGCGTTGGCGTGCGCATCGTGCGCATCGAGGAGCTGATGGAGCGGGGCACGCGCGCGGTCATGGAGGAGGCGCGCGCGATCGTCGGCGCGCGGCCTCTCTACGTTTCGTTCGACATCGACGGCATCGACCCTGCTTTCGCGCCCGGCACCGGCACGCCGGAGATCGGCGGGTTCACGACCTTCGACGCCCAGGTGATGGCGCGCGCGCTCGAAGGCCTCGACATTGCAGGCGCAGACCTCGTGGAGGTGGCGCCACCGTTCGATCCCTCGGGCAACACGGCCTGGGTCGGCGTATCGATCATGTTCGAGATGCTATGCGCCATGGCGCCCGCCGTTGCCCGGCGGCGCGCGTCGAACTGAACTCCCGCAAATTTCTGAGTGTCACGAACCGACACGCTGGAATCGCGGCTCGTCTAGCAGCGCCACTACGTCCTCGACCAGGAGGTCGGCGTGCAGAACGAGGTCGGCGCGGGCCGACGTGCCGCAGAGTACGCCGACCTTCAATCCCGCACCCGCCGCCGCCGCCATCTCGAGGTCGTGCACCGCATCGCCGACCACCGCGACCTCGTGCGGCGCGAGCACCATCGCTGCGCAGAACGCGAGGACCATGCCAGGGCCCGGCTTGCCGCCGTGGCCCGAGTCGCACCCGGCGAGGAACTCGAACTCCGCAATGAGCCCGTGGCGCGCGAGCGAGGCCCGCATGCCGCCGGCGGTGTCATTGGTCGCGAGCCCGACGCGGAAGCCGCGCGCCTTGAGCGCGACGACCGTCTCGCGCGCGCCCTCGAGCAGAACCGAGTGCTTGGCGCCACCTTCAGTGAAGATGCGGTCGATGGCGGCGGCGAGATCGGCCGGTGCGGCGCGACCGAGCACCTCGATGAACGCGCCGGCGATGGCCTCCACGCTGCCGGCGGCGAGCACGGAGCCCGCCGTTATTCGGTCCGTCGCCGGGTCTTGGCCGCCGTGAAGCAACAGCCGGTCGGCAAGCGCAAGGTCGCCCCGCGCCGCAAAGAGCGCGACCTCGCGGTTGATCGGCACCCACGTCCGCCAGAAGTCGATGATCGTCCCGTCCTTGTCGAACAGGATGCCTTTGATCGTCACGCTGATCGCCTCCCATGGTCCCCGGCGTCGATATCAGAACCGGGTAGCTGGCCCCAGCCCAAATCATATCGCGCGCGGAGTCTGGCGCGACGCGGCGCCGAGCCATAGTCTCTCGCGATCGGCGGCAGGGAGAAGCGCCATGCGCCTCGCGAACAAGATCGCGATCATCGTCGGCGCCGGCCAGGGGCCGGGCCAGGGCATGGGCAACGGCCGCGCCACGGCCCTGGTTTTCGCGCGGCACGGCGCCAAGGTCGCCTGCGCCGACAAGAGCCTCGCCTCGGCCGAGGAGACGGTGGCGCTCATCGCCAAGGAGGGCGGCACCGCAATCGCGCTTGCCGCGGATGCGACGCGCGAGACCGACCTCGCCGCGCTCGTCGCCGCCACCAAGTCGAAATGGGGCCGCATCGACGTGCTGCACTACAATGTCGGCGTGAGCCTCGCTGCCGGCGACAAGCCGCCGACCGAGATCACGGAAGCCGCCTTCGACACCATTTCGGCGATCAACCTGCGCGGTTTGATCATGGCGGCAAAGCATGTTCTGCCGTTGATGCGCGAGCAGCGCTCCGGCGTCATCCTTTCGATCTCGTCGGTGGCGGCGTTGTCAAGCACCTATCCGACCGTCGCCTACAAGACGACCAAGGCCGGCATGATCGCCTTTACCGAGCAGATCGCCCGCCAGTATGCCGAGTACGGCGTGCGCGCTAACGTCATCCTGCCAGGGCTCATGGACACGCCGATGGCTGTCGACACGCGCGCCCGCGAGTGGGGCAAGCCGCGCGCCGAGGTCGAGGCCATCCGCAATGCCAAGGTGCCGCTCCGGCGCAAGATGGGCACCGCCTGGGACGTTGCCTACGCTGCGCTCTATCTCGCGTCGGACGAGGCGAACTTCGTCACCGGCGTGACGCTGCCCGTCGACGGCGGCGCGTTGCTGAGGAGCGGGGACTGAGCGCCCTATTCCGACTTCATGACGAAGCAGTCGATCTGGCGGCGGCGAAGCTCGAGGCAGGTGCTCGCAGCGGTCTGCGCATCGAAGCCGGCGAAGCGCGCGCGGTAGAACTGCCGGTTCTCCTTCTGCACGGCCGCGGTGACGGGCGCGAACGTACCGATGAGGTCGCCGGCCCGCTCGCGCGTGGCCGAGAGCGCGCGGTCGGCCTCAGCAGGGCTGTTGAAGGCACCGATCTGGACGAGGAATGCGCCGCCCGTCGCAGCACCCGGCGCGCCGAGCGCCATGGGCCGGGTCGTCGTCGCGGCAGTTGCCGGCGCGAGCGCGGCACCGCCGCGCGCCAAATTGTCCGCCTGCGCCTGCAGGGTGGACGGCTGGGCGCCGCGCAGCACGGACGCTGGCGCCGCGGCGGCGGCGCGCAGGGGCGGGGCCGGCTGCGGCGGCTGTACGGCGACCTGCGGCGGCGCGGACTGAGGCATGCGTGGCGCGGCTGTGATCGGCGTCAGGCCGGCGCGTGCTTCCGCGACCTGCTGCTCGATTCTCGACGGCTGGCGGACGCTATCGACGGCCGGAGCAGGTGGCGATCCGGCACGCTCGTCGGTGCTCGTCGGCTCGCGCGTCTCCCGGGTCGCCGCTGGGCGCACACGCGGCGCAACCATCACGCGGCGGACCTTGGCGATCTCGATCACGGCCGCAGGCTGGGCGATGGCTGATGCCGGTGCGGCACGATCGCGCGGCGGTGGCTCCGGTGCGATCGCGGCATTGGCGTCGGCGAGCGCCACGGGCTTGCGTGCGGGTGCAGCCGGACGCTGCTCGACCACAGCCTTCGCCGGCGCGGCGGCGACCGCCACCGGCGGCGGCGGGGGCGCGGCCGGCGCCGGACGCGGCGCGAGCTTCGGCCGCGCGATCAGCATCGGCGGCGCCTTGCGGGTCTTCACCGTCGAGGCCTTCGGCAGCACGCGCGTGAGCAGCAGGCGCATCTGCATGTTGCGCAAGCCCGCCGTGACGCCGCCGAACACGGCGGCCACCACGTGCTTCTCGCCGCGCCGCACGCTGGTCACCAGGTTGTAGCCGGACATGCGCGTGTAGCCGGTCTTGATGCCGTCGACGCCCTCGACGTTGCCGAGAAGCGTGTTGTGGTTACGGTGGGTGCTGCCGTTGTAGGTGAAGCTCTTCAGCGCGAACAGCGGATAGTGTTTCGGGAAATCGTCCTGCAGGCGCATGGCGAGCATCAGCATGTCGCGCGCGGTCGTCACCTGGCCGCCGTCCGGCAGACCCGACGCGTTGCGGAAGGTCGTGCGGTTCATGCCGATGGCGCGCGCCTTGTCGGTCATCGCTTGCGCGAACCTGGCCTCGCTGCCCGCTAGATGCTCGGCAATCGCGATCGCCATGTCGTTCGCCGACTTGGTGATCAACGCCTTCATCGCATCGATGAGCGCGATCTCCTCGCCCGGATCGAGGTCGAGCTTGGTCGGCGCGGCGGAGGCCGCCTCCTGGCTGACCTTGATCTTCTTTGCATAGCTCGTGCGCCCCTGCTCGATCGCCTCGAAGGCGAGATAGAGCGTCATCATTTTGGTAAGCGAGGCGGGATAGCGCTGGTCGTCACCGGCGCTCGAATAGAGCACCTCGCCGGTGTTGGCGTCGATCGCCATGGACGCCGCGCGCGGCTCGGCACGCGCCGCGGCGGCAAGCCCGCACAAGGCCGCCAACGCGAGGACCAGCCGGAGGACCGGTCGAGACGACACCACGCGAACGGAAATCATACGACGCCGCACCCACACCCGGCTCTAGCGACCGGCTTGTCCGGCAAGCCTGTCGCTGGTCCGGTCCGACGCCCCACTCGTGCCCATCCGGAAGGAGCCGGACGCAACCACGGGTTTCGGGCGCCATTGCGGCCCTGCGGCAGGTCGTCGCCGGTGTTCCCTGTTTTCAGGTGACTTTACCCGAGGAACCGCAAGGTCCGGTTAATACGCCCCAGGTCGGCAGAAATGCTGCACTGCAGCAAGATTGTTGACCACGGCCGCCCCGCGCGCTATCCGGCTTGCATAACCATCGAGGGACGAGCAGGGCCTGGAACCCGCTCCGGTCTTCCGCGGTGCGGTCAAGCGAATTTGAAGCGTGAAGCTCGCCATCGCCGCCGGGGTCGGCTTGCTCGTGGCGCGCACGACCGAAAGTCGCTCGGCTACCTCTTGGCTGCCGGAGCGATCGAACAGGCAATGGACATCGGACTGCAGTGCGCCGGCGCTCCAAGCATCGGCTCGTGCCGATCGGCGCGATGTATGTCGACCTCGCCCGCAACGCGTGCGGACCGCTTTTTTTGATGAAGCTGCCGCCGCGCAGACTGTGCCGCTTCGCTCCCGACGCGACCAAGCCCAATTCGTGTGCATCATTCTGCCGTGGTCTTGCAGAAACGCTGTTGCGTAGCAATCTCACGACGGGCTGGCGCGCGATTTGCGGGGTGTCGTCAGGTTGCGTAAGGTTGCATGGTCGCCGGATCGCCCACTCCTGAGCCGACGACCCAATCGAGATCAATGCGGAGCCGAACAGATCCTATGCGCGCGGTCACTTCATCCATGGCGATGGCTGGCAAGGACGGCGCCAACCGTGGCGCCGGGCGCGGCGGCGATCGCGATCGGGACGAGGACGGCCGCACCGGCATCGTCACCAAGACGCGGCCGAAAACCAAGAAGCCGAACCTCTACAAGGTGCTGCTGCTCAACGACGATTACACGCCGATGGAGTTCGTGGTGCACGTGCTCGAGCGCTATTTCAACAAGGGCCGTGAAGAAGCCACGAGAATCATGCTGCATGTCCACCAGAAGGGCGTCGGCATCTGCGGCGTCTACACCTACGAGGTGGCCGAGACCAAAGTCACCCAGGTGATGGATTTTTCTCGCCAGCACGGTCATCCGCTGCAGTGTACAATGGAGAAAGAGTAGGTCCCCGTGCCCTCCTTTTCGCAGAACCTCGAGACGGCCCTGCATCGCGCGCTCGAGTACGCCAACGAGCGCAAGCACGAGTATGCGACGCTCGAGCACCTGCTGCTCGCGCTCCTGGACGACCGCGATTCGATCGGCGTGCTGAAGGCGTGCGCCGTCAACATCGAGGCGCTGCGCACGCGCGTCACCCACCACCTCGACACCGAGCTCGGCTCGCTCGTGGTCAAGGGCCCGAGCGAGGCGCAGCCGACGACCGGCTTCCAGCGCGTGATCCACCGTGCCGTGGTGCACGTGCAGTCCTCCGGCCGCGAGGAGGTGACCGGCGCCAACGTGCTCGTCGCGATCTTCGCCGAGCGCGAGAGCCATGCCGCGTTCTTCCTGCAGGAGCAGGAGATGACGCGCTTCGACGCGGTGCAGTTCATCAGCCACGGGATCGCCAAGCGGCCCGGCATGTCGGAGCCACGCTCCGTCCGCGGCGCCGAGGATGACAACACGGCCAACGAGAGCAACGACGGCAAGAAGCAGGGTTCAGATGCGCTCAGCACCTACTGCGTCAACCTCAACCGGAAAGCGCGCGACGGCAAGATCGATCCGCTGATCGGACGCGAGGCGGAGGTGCTGCGCACCATCCAGGTGCTCTGCCGGCGCCAGAAGAACAATCCCCTGTTCGTCGGCGATCCGGGCGTCGGCAAGACCGCGATCGCGGAAGGCCTCGCGCGCAGGATCATCAAGTCCGACGTGCCGGAGGTGCTGCGCGATGCGACCATCTTCGCCCTCGACATGGGCGCGCTGCTCGCCGGCACCCGCTACCGCGGCGACTTCGAGGAGCGGCTGAAGGCGGTGATGAAGGAGATCGAGAACTATCCGGGCGCGATCCTGTTCATCGACGAGATCCACACGGTGATCGGCGCCGGTGCGACCTCGGGCGGCGCCATGGATGCCTCGAACCTGCTGAAGCCCGCGCTGCAGTCGGGCACGGTCCGCTGCATCGGCTCGACCACCTACAAGGAATACCGCCAGCACTTCGAGAAGGACCGCGCGCTGGTGCGCCGGTTCCAGAAGATCGACGTGAAGGAGCCGACGGTCGAGGACACGATCGAGATCCTGAAAGGGCTGCGTCCCTACTTCGAGGACTACCACAAGCTCAAGTACACCGCCGAGGCGGTCAAGGCAGCGGTCGAGCTCTCCGCCAAGTACATTCACGACCGCAAGCTCCCCGACAAGGCGATCGACGTCATCGACGAGACCGGCGCCTCGCAGATGCTGGTGCCGGAAGGCAGGCGCAAGAAGAAGATCACGGTGAAGGAGATCGAGGCGACTGTCGCGACCATGGCGCGCATTCCGCCGAGGACGATCACCAAGTCGGATGCGGAGGTGCTCGGCAACCTCGAGAAGGACCTGAAGCGCCTCGTGTTCGGCCAGGACCAGGCGATCGGCGCGCTCACCGCGGCGATCAAGCTCGCGCGCGCGGGCTTGCGCGAGCCCGAGAAGCCGATCGGCTGCTATCTTTTCTCCGGCCCGACCGGCGTCGGCAAGACCGAGGTCGCCAAGCAGCTCGCGAGCCTGATGGGCATCGAGCTGCTGCGCTTCGACATGTCGGAGTACATGGAGAAGCACACCGTCTCGCGGCTGATCGGCGCGCCGCCCGGCTACGTCGGCTTCGACCAGGGCGGTTTGCTGACCGACGGCATCGACCAGCACCCGCACAGCGTGCTGCTGCTCGACGAGATCGAGAAGGCGCACCCGGACCTGTTCAACATCCTCCTGCAGGTGATGGACCACGGCAAGCTCACGGACCACAACGGCAAGGCGGTCGACTTCCGCAACGTCATCCTGATCATGACGACAAACGCGGGCGCGAGCGACCTCGCCAAGGCAGCGATGGGCTTCAACCGGTCAAAGCGCGAGGGCGAGGATACCGAGGCGGTCAACCGGATGTTCACACCGGAGTTCCGCAATCGCCTCGACGCGACGATCGCGTTCAGCGGGCTCCCGCCCGAGATCATCGCCAAGGTCGTCGACAAGTTCATCTTCCAGCTCGAGGCGCAGCTCGCCGACCGCGGCGTGACGATCGAGCTTGCGCCGGACGCTGCGAAGTGGATCGGCGAGATCGGCTATGATGAGAAGTTCGGCGCCCGCCCGCTCGCCCGCGTCATCCAGGAGCAGATCAAGAAGCCGCTCGCCGACGAGCTGCTGTTCGGAAAGCTCGAGCACGGCGGCGCGGTCAAGATCACGCTCACCGGCGAGGGCCTCGACAGGAAGCTCGCCTTCGAGCTCTTCCCGGCCGATCCGAAGAAGCCGAAGGCGAAGGACGAGGACGACGAGGACGAGCGCGACGAGACCGCGACCGAGAAGGCGCTGATCGAGGCGACGCCGCGCAAGGCGCTGCCCGGCCCGCGCGACAAGCGCGACCGCCCGAAACCGGCCGGCGCGGTGCCGAGCGTACCGCGCAAGAAGGACGAGTAGGCGGCGGGGTTGCGTCATTGTGTCGGGGGCCGACCCCGGCGGCATCACGGGTAGCCGGGAGCACGGACGATCTGGACACGGGCGGGCGCCGCGACTACGTTTCCCGGTGCGGCGGTCGACGTAACTCGAACGTGGATCTGCATCATGACGACCCTCAGACTGGCGGCACTTGGTTTCATATTTCTTCTGCCGGCCGAGACGATGGCCGGCGTTTTTCCGGGCTCGTTCGGGACCCGCCTCGAGCCCGCGGTGCATCAGGCGCAGGCGACCGGCAAGCGCTGCTGGCGCGAGCCGATCTGGGGCTTCCGCATCTCGGCCTTCTGCAAGCCGACCGGCATCTGCCCGGATCGCGTGATCAAGGGCTATCGCACCGTCTGTGCGTGATCGGCGCGCCGCAGGCCCTCGTCGAGCCGTCGGACCTCGAACGCGAAGCAAGCAAGCCAGCCGCAGTCCGGCCCGAGCGCGACACCGCTCCGCTGGGGGGACCGGCTGTTGTCGCCCTGCCGACAATCCGTTATGACTCGTAACCGTTGCACAACGTTTACGCGCGCGAGTCCGCAAGGCCATGACGCAGGACAAGGCGACGCCTGCCGCCCCGGCCTCCGCCGCATCACCCCGGCCACGGCCCACCGGCTCCACGGGTGAGCGCCGGCAGATTACCGCGCTCTTCTACGACATCGTCGGCTCGACCGAGCTCCTCAATCGCCTGGACCCCGAGGACCTCGGCGTGTTGCAACAGAAGACTCACGCCTTGGCGTCGGAGGTCATCGAGCGACAAGGCGGCACGCTCGATCAGGTGATGGGCGATGGCGGCTGCGCCTTCTTCGGATTTCCGGTGCCCGCCGAGGATGCCGCGGAAGGGGCGGTCGAAGCGGCCCTCGAATTCCTCGAGCGGTACGCGGCGCTCGCTGCTTTCGGCGCACCCGGCGAGGCCCCCCGCGTGCGCATCGGCATCGCCACCGGCCTCGTCGTCATCAATCCGCCCGGCGCGGCCTCGAGCCCCATACAGAATTTGCTGGTCGGCTTCGCGCCGACGCTCGCCGCCCGCCTGCAGGCGCTGGCCGAGCCGAATACGATTGCGGTCTCGGATCAGACGTACCGGTTGTGCCGGGGCGTCTTCGAGTTCCAGGACCTGGGCACAGCCAAGCTCAAGGGCTTCGAGGAGCCGCATCGCATCTGGCGACCGATCGCGCGGCACGCGAACCCCGATCGTTTCTCGCGGGCCGGCGGTTTCGATCTCCCACTGGTCGGCCGGGCGGCCGAGCTCGCGCGCCTCATGGAGCTCTGGCAACTCGCCCAGACGGGCCGCGGGCAGATGGTCGAGCTCGTCGGCGAGCCGGGCATCGGGAAATCGCGGCTGACCGCCGAGCTTCGCCGCTCGCTTGCTGAGAGCCAAGCGCAGGTGCGCATGTTCCAGTGCCAGCCGCGCGGCAACACGCGGCCGCTGCACCCATTCATCGATGCGCTCCGCTACGAGGCGCAGTCGCAGTCACCACCCGCCGGTGAGGCGGGAGCGGGTACACCCGGGACTGATGACCCGCTCGACCGGCTGCTCGCGGGGTCCAGCGTCGAGGCGCGCCAGATCGTGTCGTTCATTCTGGCAGCCGACCGGCCGACCGAACGCGCGCATCCCGATCTCGCCGCCCTCTCCGGCGAGCAGTTCCGCGAGAAAGCGCTCACCGCAGCGATGGAGATCGTCGCCAGCTGGTGCCACGAGCGACCGCAGGTGCTGATCATCGAAGACTTGCACTGGGCCGACACGCTGACGATCGCGTTGTTCGAGCGGATCACCAAGGCGCTCCCCGGAATGGCGATGTTGCTCGTCGCAACGACGCGCAATGTGTCCGCACCGGTCGCTGAGCTGCCGCATGCCATATCCATCACCTTGCAGCGGCTCGAGGCCGCCGACATCGGCCCTCTCGTCGCGGCGGCCTGGCATCCCCTGCCGGTTCCGGCAGGGCTCGCCGCATTCGTCGCCGACCGAAGCGACGGCGTGCCGCTGTTCGCGACCGAGCTCGCCTCGCTCCTCAAGGAGCGCACCGACCCCGCGCACAGCGATCCGGCGGCGTGGGCCGGCGCACTCCGCGAGGGATCGATCACGACGCTCGAGGACCTGCTCGCAGCCCGCCTCGCGAGCCTTGGCCCCGCGCGCAGCCTCGCCCAGCTCGCGAGCGTCATCGGCCGGGAGTTCTCGCTCGACGTGCTCGCGCGCCTTGCGGAGGTGGGACGGTCCGACGGCTCCTTCGACAACGATCTGACGGCGCTCAGGCAGTCGGGCCTCGTGCACCGCGTCGACAAGCGACAGGCACCCGTCTATCGGTTCCGGCACGTACTGATCCAGGACGTCGCCTACAACAGCCTGCTCAAATCCCAACGGCGCGATTTGCACAATTACATCGTCGCGATGGCGCTCGACATTCCGACGATCGAGCTCACCGATGAGGTCATGGCCTGGCACTGCGAGCAGGCCGGCCGCAACCGGCTCGCGGCACAGTATGCGATCCAGGCCGGCGAAGCCTGCGCGATCCGATCCGCGCCGCGCGAGGCAGCGCGCATGCTCGACCTCGCGACGCGCAGCCTCGATGCCTGCGAAGCCGGTGCTGAAACCGACGAGATGCGGCTGCGCCTGCTCGCGGCGCACGGGCCGGTCGCGGTTGCCGTGCACGGCAAGGGCTCGCCTGAGGCCCGCGCCATCTACGATCAGGGTGTCGCCCTCTGCCGCGATCGGGCTATCGAGGACCGCGAGAAGTGGTTTCCCCTGTACTGGGGCTGGTGGTTCACGTCGCCGAACGGAATGGTCAAGCGCAAACGGTCCGAGGCCATCATTCGCGACCTCGCCGCCGCCAACCACCCCGAGATCCGCCTGCAGGCCCACCACTGCTCGTGGGCGGCGAACTTCCACGCCGGCAATCATTCGGTCTGCCTCAATGCGATCGAGCAGGGTCTGATGCTCTACGATCCCGAGCGTGCCCGTGAGAGCCGGATCCGGTTCGGCGACCACGACGCCAAGGTGTGCGGGCTCGCGGAGCGGTCGCTGACGCTCTGGCTGACCGGTCAGGCAGCGAGCGCCAACGAGAGCATGGACACCGCCTTGCATTGGGCGGAGGCCACGCAGCATCTCGGCAGCATCTGCCACGCGCACGACTTCGCGATGATGCTCGGCCGCTATCAGTGCCGCCACGAGGACGTGGCCGAGCTCGCCCTTCGCCTGCGTGGCATCGCCGAGGCCAATGCGCTGCCCGGCCTCAAGGCGAAGAGCAAGATCTTCGCGGGCTGGGCGCGCGCCATGACCGGCGAGCTCGCGGCCGGCTTCGCGGAGTTCGAGGACGGGTTTGCGCAGCACCGCGCTATCGGCACCGACGAGGATCTGCCGATCTACGCCGACATGCACGCCGCGCTGCTCGAGCGCCAAGACCGCCATGCGGACGCCCGGCACGTGCTCGATACCGCAATCGAAGAGGCGCGCCGCAGCGCCAATCTGTTCTGGATGCCGGAGCTGATGCGGCGCCGCGCAGGCGCGGTCCGCGCGGCCGGTGCCGATCCCGTCATCTGCCGGACCGACCTCGTGCAGGCGCTGGCGCTTGCCGAGCATCAAGGCGCGCGCAGCCTGGCGGACCGTGCCCGCGCCGACCTCGAGCGGTTCGAGCGCGAGCAGGAAGCCGACCTGGAGCCATGATCGGTCGGCTGGCACCCCCTGCGGCGGTCGTGCCGAATGCCCTCAGTGCTGCCAATTCGAGTGGGACCGCTGTCTCGAACCCGACCCGCACCCGGCAACTCGTCGAGACACTGCTGCGCTTGCAAGGCGCGCTCGGCATCACCCGCGTCGGCACCATCACCAGGCTCGACCGGATCGGCCTGCCGGTCGTGCAGGTGGTGCGGCCGCTGGCGCTCTCCAACGCGGTGACGCAGGGCAAAGGGGCGACACCAGAGGCAGCCGCCGCCTCGGCCCTCATGGAGGCGCTCGAGACCTGGGCGGCGGAGCGCATTCCCCGCGACCGCGTGCGGGTCGCACGGGCGCAGTCGCTCGAGCCGGAGATGTACCAGCCCTTCTCCGGCGTGGTGCCCGAAGCAGCGCACTCCGACTGGGACCTGCAGGATATCGCCTGGATTGACGGTTGGGACCTCGTCGCGCATCGCGTGTGCCGGGTGCCGCTCGCGCTCGTGGATACCTGCTACACGCTACCTTCACCTCACCCGCACATCTTTTCGCGCAACACCACCGGTCTCGGTGCCGGGAGTACGCTTGCCCAGGCGGTGATCCATGCCGGCCTCGAATGTCTCGAGCGCGATGCCCGCGCGAGGGCCCATCGGACTCCGCACTTCTTCGACCTCCATCGGATCGATCTGGCCACACATCCGGGCCCTGAGACGCGTCGCGTGCTGGCACTGCTCGAGCGCGCCGGCATCGTCGCCGCCGCCTGGCAGGCGCCAGCCCGCCACGGCCTCCCCGTCTACACGTGCCAAGTGATGGAGGCGGACGAGCGCTCCGAGCTCGTGCCTTTGCCGGCCGAGGGCGCGGCTTGCGACACCTGTGATGACCATGCGCTCGCGCGCGCGTTGATGGAGGCGTGCCAGGCGCGGCTTGCGGCGATCTCCGGCGCCCGCGAGGACATCACCCGCGCGGCCTATCCCGCCGCCTACGACCGCGAGGAACTCGCCGCTTGGCGCGCTTTCCTGATGGAGCAACCGGCGTTGCCGGCAACCGCCATGCATGCGGACCAGGCTGTGGGCAGGGCCGCAGACCGGCTCGCCGCCGTCATCGCTGCGCTCCGCACGGCCGGGGCGCACATGATCGCTGTCGTGCCGCTCCTTGTCGACGATACGGCGGGGCTCCACGTCGTACGCCTCGTCGCCCCGCCCCTCGCGACCGATCCGGGGCATGCGCCATGACCCGACCGATCGTGGCGTTCATCGGGCCGACCATCGATCGAACCGAGGCGATGCGGTACCTCGATGCCCTATACCTGCCGCCGGCCGAGGCCGGCGCGATCGTGGCGGCCGTCAAAGCGCACGATCCGCGGGCCATCCTGCTGATCGACGGCGTGTTCGCGAAGGCGCCGGCGGTTCGCCACAAGGAGATCCTGTGGGCGCTCGACCGGGGCTGCGCCGTGGCCGGGGCCGCAAGCATCGGCGCCTTGCGCGCCGCCGAGCTCTCGCCGTACGGCATGATCGGGCACGGGCTGATCTACCGGTGGTACCGGCTGACGCCGCTCGCCGACGACGACGAGGTCGCGGTGGCCATGTCACCCGCCGAAATCGGCGCCCGCGCGCTCTCCGAGGCCCTGATCAACATCCGCCTCACCCTCGCCAGGGCCGAGCGTGCGGGCATCGTTGCGCCAGCGGTGCGGCACGAGCTCGTCGAGATCGCCCGCGCGACGCACTTCCTGGAGCGCACCTGGCCCCGACTTCTCGATGCCGGCCGCGCCCGGCTGGGTGCCAGCGGAGAGGCGCCGCTTGCGGGCCTCGAGGCGTGGGTCGCGCGGCACGCGGTCGACCAGAAACGCACCGATGCGGTCTCGCTGCTGCATGCCGCTGCCTCTGCGCCGGGCTTTCTCGCGCCGCCCGCCGCTGCCCCGCGTTTCGTGTTGACAGAGGCCTGGGACAACGACCTCGCCGCCGCCGGCATCGACTTGAGCCGCCTCGGCGCCGCTCCATCCGGCCGACCGTGGTTGCCGGGCGTGCAAGACCCGGGCGATGCTGGCTAGAGCGCGTCCGACTTTGTTGGAATCAGCTCTGGAGGACGGACGCGCTCCAAGTCCTTGTTTGAGAGTCTGATTCACGCTCTCGGTGGAAGCAGGACGCTTCCACCTCGAACGATCAGGCTCCTAGTGCGCCACATCAAGTGGAATCTGCGCTAGCCTGGGTACGCTGGGTTCGGCCGCGCCTGATCGCGACGAGGTTGTCGCCACGACGGCGATGGCGAGCGAGTGACCGATGGTGCACCGCAGCCGGTCCGGGCTCAGCCGTAGCTGCGCTCGTCGGCGATCACCTTGCCGTCGTTGGCGAGATCGCCGGGCGGCACCAGCACCACCTCGCCCTTGAGCTTGGTCAGCTGCTGCAGCGTCTCGCCGACGCGCGCGGCGAGCGATGCGTCCGGGCTCTTGGCCTCGGCGCGCAGCACCATCGTGTCCTGCTCGCCGCTGCGCCCGACGACGAGGCGCACCCGGCCGAGCTCGGGATGGCGCTTGGCGAGCGCGGCGACCTGCTCGGGATGGACGAACATGCCCTTCACCTTCGTGGTCTGATCGGCCCGGCCCATCCAGCCCTTGATGCGCGTGTTGGTGCGCCCGCACGGCGAGCGCCCGGCGAGCACCGCTGAGAGGTCGCCGGTCGCGAGGCGGATCATCGGGTAGTCGCGGTTGAACACGGTGACGACGACCTCGCCGACCTCGCCGTCGGGAACCGGATCGCCGGTGCCGGGACGCACGATCTCGACGAGCACGCCTTCGTCCACGATCATGCCTTCGACGCTGCCGTCGGCGGCCGGGCTCTCGTAGGCGATGACGCCGGCGTCGGCGGTCGCGTAGCACTGGCTGACCGCGATGCCGCGCTGGCGGTACTCCTGGCGGAGCGAGGGAAATAGCGCGCCGCCCGAGACCAGCCCCTTCCTGATCGACGCCACCGGCTTGCCGATCTCCTGCCCCTTGTCGAGCAGGATCTTCAGGAAATCGGGCACACCGACGTAGGCGGCAGGCTTCAGATGCTGGATCGCCTCGAGCTGTTGCTCGGTGTTGCCGGGGCCGGCCGCGATCACCGCGCAGCCGAGCGCGCGGAGACCCGAATCCATGATCCACCCACCGGGCGTCAGGTGGTAGGCGAACGTGTTGTGCACGATGTCGCCGGCCCGCAATCCTGCCGCATGGAGGGCACGCGCTGCGCGCCACCAGTCGGCGCCATGCCCTTCGGGCTCGAAGATCGGACCGGGCGAGACGAAGACGCGGCCGAGCGCGCCGGCATTGGACGTGGCGAGGCCTCCGAGCGGCGGGCGGGCGGCCTGCAACTCCTTGAGCGCCGACTTGCGCAACAGCGGCAGCGAGGCGAGAGCGGCGCGCGAGGTGACGGCATCGGCGACATGGCCCTCGAGATGTGCCGCCCAGCCGGGCGCCAGCTCCTTCGCGCGCGCAACGAGGCCCGGCAGCAGGTTGAGTTGTGCCTGCTCGCGCGCCTTCGGGTCGCGGGTCTCGAGCGTGTCGTAGTGCTCCGTGCTCATTGTCCGTGCTTCCCCCGTGCCCCGGCCCCCCGGCCTCACGCCAGCCAGCGCTTGCGCCGCTTGTAGCTCTTGCCCTCGCGGAAGCTCTTGCGGTCGCCGCCACCGACGCCGAGGTAGAACTCCTTCACATCCTCGTTCTCGCGCAGGTCCTTGGCGCTGCCGTCCATGACGACGCGGCCGTTCTCCAGGATGTAGCCGTAGGTGGCATAGCGCAGCGCGACGTTGGTGTTCTGCTCGGCGAGGAGAAAGCTCACGCCCTCCTTCGCGTTGATGTCCTTCACGATCTCGAAGATCTGCTCGACGATCTGCGGAGCGAGGCCCATCGAGGGCTCGTCGAGCAGCACCATCGTCGGCTTGGCCATCAGCGCACGGCCGATCGCAGTCATCTGCTGCTCGCCACCGGAGGTGTAGCCGGCGAGGCTCGTCCGCCGTTCCTTGAGGCGCGGGAAATAGGCGTAGACCCGCTCGAGGCTGTCGGCGGTGCCGCTGCGGCCGTCGCGGCGGGTGAACGCGCCGGTCAGCAGGTTCTCCTCGACGGTCAGGTGGCCGAAGCAGTGCCGCCCTTCCATCACCTGGATGCAGCCGCGCTTGACGAGGTCGTTGGGCGTGAGACCGTCGACCCGCTCGCCCTTGAACTCGATCGAGCCCTTGGTCACCTCGCCGCGCTCGCTCTTGACGAGGTTCGAGATCGATTTCAGCGTCGTCGACTTGCCCGCGCCGTTGGCCCCGAGGATCGTGACGATGCCGCCCTCCGGCACGTTGAGCGAGACGCCCTTCAGCACCAGGATGACGTGGTCATAGATCACCTCGATGTTGTTGACCGAGAGGACCGGCTTGGCGGCTTGCGGCAAGAGGGCGGCGGCTGGGGCGGTGGACACGCGACAACTCCGTGGGGGCAGTAGGCAGTAGGCAGTTGGCAGTTGGCAGTAGGCAGTAGGCAGTAGGTGCATGAGCTGAGGCAGCCGCGCCACCCGTTGCCCATGCCTACTGCCTACTGCCTCACTTCTCAGCTCTCCTTCGAACAGTCGCGCGGTGTAATCTTCTTGTCGGCGGCGTACTTCTCAGAGACGCTCTTGACCAGCGGGTCGGTCAGCTCGGCCCGCGCGGTGTACCAGTCGGAGATCACCTTCCACGCCTTGCCGTCCCACTGCTGGACACGGCCCGTGCGCGCGCCCTCGTGGTCGGCGCAGGTGATCTTGACCGGCTTCATCATGCCATCGAAGCCGAGCTCCTTGATGCGCGCCTCGGTCAAGTTGAGGTTCTCGAGGCCCCAGCGGACCTGCTCGCCGGTGAGCGGCTTCTTGCCGAACTTGCCCTGCGCAGTGCGGATCGCCTCGACGCCGAGCATGGCGTTCAGAAGTCCACGGTTGTAGAGCACCTGACCGAAGTCCTCCTTGCCGAGCTGCTTGCCCTTGGCGCCGACGTGCTTCTTGATGTCGTCATGCACCTTGTACAGGCCGGCGCCGCTCTGCAGCATCAGCGACTTGTAGCCGATGGACTGGTCGCCGGCCGGCGTCACATCGGGCTCGGCGCCCGACCACCACACGCCGATCATCTTGTCGCGCGGGAAGGCCACAGCGGCCGCCTCCTTGATCGCGGTACCGTTCATCACGCCCCAACCCCAGACGAGCACGTAGTCGGGCTTGTTCTGGCGGATCGACAGCCATTGCGATTTCTGCTCGACGCCCGGATGCGTGACCGGCACCGGCATGAACTCGTAGCCGAGCTTCTTCGCCATCTGCTCGAGGTGCGGGATCGGCTCCTTGCCGTAAGGGCTGTCGTGAAAGACGAGCGCGATCTTCTTGCCCTTGAGTTTGGCCTCGCCGCCCATCTCCTTGGCGACGTGCTGAAGAGCCAGGTCGGCCGACGACCAGTAGGTGCCGAGCAGCGGGAAGTTCCAGGCAAACACCGAGCCGTTCTTCGAATCGGCGCGGCCGTAGCCCATGGTGATGAGCGGGATCTTGTCGGCGAGCGTCTTCTCGGTCAGCGCGAACGTAACGCCGGTCGAGTAGGGATTGACGAAGGCGGCGCCGGTCGGCCCCTTGCCCTTCAATCGCTCGTAGCATTCGACGCCCTTGTCGGTGGCGTAGCCGAACTCGCACTCCTCGAACATGAGCTTGACACCGTTGATGCCGCCGTCGCGCTCGTTGATCAGGGTGTAGTAGTCCGCGAAGGAATTCGCGAACGGCACGCCGTTCACGGCGTAGGCGCCGGTTCGGTATGTGAGCATCGGGATGAACTGCTCGTTCTGCGCCGCGACCGGCGCAGCCGAAGCCGCGGCCGCGAGTGCGGCGACGGCCAGCCCTAGTGATTTGCGACTCATTTCACTTCCTCCATCTCGGACCGGCTCCACTCTGGCCCCGGCCCAAACTTGCGAGCGACGAACGTCAGTTCCCGGCGCCGCCGCCTCGCTTCGCGGCCACCGGCAGACCTTGGCTCGCGCCGTTCCTCAATAGGGGAACGGCCAGAGCCTCAGTTTCTCCTTCGCCAGGCTCCACAACCTTGCGAAGCCGTGCGGCTCCTTGATCAGCAGGAAGCAGATCAGTGAGCCGAAGATGATGAACTCGAGGTGCGTGATCGACTCGGTCGACAGCGGAACTCCCAACTGCGTGGGCACATAGTTCAGCATGATCGGCAGGATGAAGACGAAACCTGCGCCCAGGAACGAGCCGAGGATCGATCCGAGCCCGCCGATGATGACCATGAACAGGAGCTGCAGCGACCGGTCGATCGAGAACGCCAGCGGCTCCCAGGCCTCGAGGTAGACGAACGCCCACAGCGCACCGGCGATCCCAACGATGAAGGAGGATATCGCGAACGCGGACAGCTTGGCGTACAGCGGACGGATCCCCATCAGCTCCGCCGCGATATCCATGTCGCGGATCGCCATCCACTGCCGCCCGATATTGCCGCGCACGAGGTTCTTCGCGAGGATCGCGAACGCCGTGACGAACATCAGCACCAGCAGGTACTTCTCGATCGGCGTATCGACATTCCAGCCGAAGAAGACCGGCTCGGGCGCCGACACCGAGCCCGACGGCGCATAGTTCGTGAACCACTTCACCCTGAGGAACACCCAGTCGAAGAAAAACTGGGCGGCGAGCGTGGCCACCGCGAGATAGAGCCCCTTGATCCGGAGCGACGGGATGCCGAACACGATCCCGACGAGCGCCGCGCAAACACCGCCGAGCAGGATGGAGGCGAGCACCGGCAGCGGCGGCAGCCCGATCTCCGGGAGCCCGGTCCCGAACTTGTAGGCCGTATAGGCGCCGATCGCCATGAACGCGCCCGAGCCGAGCGAGATCTGCCCGCAGTATCCGATCAGGATGTTCACGCCGATCGCCGCAAGCGAGAGGATGAGGAACGGCAGCAGGATCGCGCCCAGGAGATACTGCCCCGAGAACGGCGGCACGCCGAGCGTCGAAAGCACCGGAACACCGACGAAAGCGAACGCCAGCAGCATCCAGAGCGCGAAGCGATCCTGGCGGATCGGGAACACCGCCATGTCGTCGGCGTAGGTCGTCTTGAACTGGCCGGTTTCGCGGTAGAGCATGTGTAGCGTCCAGAAATGGGGCAGTGGGCAGTGGGCAGTAGGCAGTAGGGCAGACGAGGCTAGTCGGACTTTTCGAGGGAACGGATCAGGCTACGAAGCATCTTGCCGATCGACTCGGACTTGGCGAGCAGCGGCTCGATGGAGTTCGTGACCAACAGGCCGACACGTTCAGTGAGCAAGAGATGTGTCTCGAACTCCTTCAGTGAGCCTTGGGCGACACGCAGATATTGAATGTAGGCGCCTTTGCTGTCGCGACCGTACCCTTCGGCAATGTTGGCGGGAACGGACACCGCCGACCTCTTCAACTGGGAAGACACCCCGTAGATTTCATCCCTGGGTAAGCTCGCTGTCAGCCGGTAGACAGCAACCGCAAGTTCCATGGCTTCTTGCCAGACGACAAGATCGCGATAGGAGTTGATCGAGGACATCAACATCTCCACCCTGCTGCCTACTGCCTACTGCCTACTGCCCACTGCCTACTGCCTACTGCCTACTGCCTACTGCCTACTGCACCCACTCAGATCCGCTCGATGATCTTCTCGCCGAAGAGGCCCTGCGGCCGGACGAGCAGCACCGCCAGCGCCAGCACATAGGCGAACCAGTACTCGATGCCGCCGCCGATCATCGGCGCGAGGTAGACCTCCGCGAGCTTCTCGCCGGAGCCGATGATGAGCCCGCCGATGATGGCGCCCGGCACCGAGGTGAACCCGCCGATGATCAGAACCGGCAGCGCCTTGAGCGCGAGGAAGGTGATCGAGAACTGGACGCCGAGCTTGGTGCCCCACACCATCGCCGCGACCAGCGCGACGAGGCCCGCGACCAGCCAGACGACGAACCAGATCCAGCTGATCGGGATGCCGACCGACTGGGCCGCCGCATGGTCGTCGGCGACGGCGCGGAGCGCGCGTCCGGTCTTGGTGTTCTGGAAGAACACGGCGAGCGCGGCGACCAGCACGCCCGCGATCAGCCCGCCCCACACGTCGAGCTTGTTGACCAGGATGCCCCCGGCGAACACGCTCTCGAGCATGAACCAGGCGTCGGTCGGAAAGAGCCTCAGCGGGTAGACATCGGAGCCGAACACCATCTGCGCCAGGCCCTCGAGGACAAAGGTCGCGCCGATCGTCGACATGAAGAGCGTCAGGCCGTCCTGGTTCACGAGCGGGCCGAGCACGAAGCGCTCGATGACCCATGCCGTCAGCGCCATGATCAGGCCCGCGAACAGCAACGCGGCCGGCACCGCGAGCCAGTAGGTCAGGCCCTTCGCAACCAGGAAATCGAGGCATCGCACCATGGCGAGGCCGGCGACCAGCACCATGGCACCCTGGGCGAAGTTGAACACGCCCGAGGCCTTGAAGATCAGCACGAAGCCGAGCGCCACCAGCGAATAGAGCACTCCCGAAAGGAGACCGCTGAGCAGCACCTCGAGGAACGGCCCCGGATCGCGGATCGCCCTGCCGGCGAGGAAGCCGATGAACAGCGCCGCCAGTACCGCGAGGCTGAGATGCACGAGGAGATCGGCGGCCGACCTGCGGTCGCCTCTGAGCAGCCACAGCACCATCGCGGCGAACGCGACGCCGACACCACCTGGAACAAAGAGGGCAGCCGCAGTCATTGTGACCGTTCCTAATGCGCGACGCCGAGATACGCGTCGATGACATTCTGATCCTTCTGGACGACTTCGGGCGTGCCGTCGGCGATCTTCTGCCCGTAGTCGAGCACGACGACACGATCCGAGAGGTCCATGACGACGGCCATGTCGTGCTCGATGAGTGCGATCGTCGTGCCGAGCTGCTCGTTCACGTCGATGACGAAGCGGCTCATGTCCTGCTTCTCCTCGAGGTTCATGCCGGCCATCGGCTCGTCGAGCAGCAGCAGCTCGGGCTCGGTTGCCAACGCCCGGCCGAGCTCGACCCGCTTCTGGAGGCCGTAGGGCAGCTTGCCGACCGGCGTCTTGCGGATGTGCTGGATCTCGAGGAAATCGATGATGCCTTCGACCACCTCGCGGTGGCGGATCTCCTCGTTCTTCGCCGCGCCCCAGTAGAGCGCCTGGGCCAGGATGCCCTTGCGCATCTTCAACGTGCGCCCGGTCATGATGTTCTGCAGCGTCGACATGCCCTTGAACAGCGCGACGTTCTGGAACGTGCGGGCGATGCCGGAGCTCGCCGCCACGTAGGGCCGCATCGCCTGGCGCTTGGCGCCCTTGTAGGTGATCGTGCCCTGCTGGGGGTGGTAGAACCCGTTGATCACGTTGAGCATCGAGGTCTTGCCGGCGCCGTTCGGGCCGATGATCGCTCGGATCTCGCCCTCGCGGATGTCGAAGGAAACGTCGCGGATCGCCTTGACGCCGCCGAACGACAGCGAGACGTTCTCGACCGCGAGCAGCACATCGCCGCCCTTGCACTCGACCGAGATGCCCGGCGCCACGACCTTGTCGACGTCGGCCTTCATTCGGCGGCCTCCTTGACGGGGGCCGGCGCGGCCCCACCCGGGTAGGTCTTCATGTCGACGATCTTCATGTGGCCTTCGATCGTGCCCTTGCGGCCGTCCTCGAAGACAACCTCGGTCTTGAGGTGGCAATCCCTGGAGCCGTCGTAGAGGGCGGTGATGAGCTGGGCATAGCGATCGGCGATGAAGGGCCGCCGCACTTTCAGCGTGCGCGTCAGCTCGCCGTCGTCGGCGTCGAGCTCCTTGTGCAGCACGAGAAACCGCGCGATCTGGGACGCCGCCATCCGCGGCTCCTTGCTCAATGCGAGGTTCAGCTCGTCGACGCGCCGCTCGATCATCGCGTAGACATCCGGGTGGGCGGCGAGCTCCTGGTAGCTGGCGTAGATCACGTTGTTGCGCTCGGCCCAGTTGCCGACCGAGGTCAGGTCGATGTTGATGAACATCGTCACGTAGTCGCGGCCGTGGCCGAAGGCCACCGCCTCCCTGATCTCGGGGAAGAACTTGATCCGGTTCTCGAGGTATTTCGGCGCGAACAGCGCGCCCGAATTCAGCCGGCCGACATCCTTGGCGCGATCGATGATCTGGAGGTGGCCGCGCTGGTCGACGAAGCCGGCATCACCCGTCCGCACCCAGCCGTCGGGCGTCTTGGTCGCGGCCGTTGCCTCGTCGTTCTTGAAGTACTTGAGGAACACTCCAGGGCTCTTGAAGTGCACCTCGCCATCGTCCGCGATCCTGATCTCGACGCCGGGGCCCGGCTTGCCGACCGTCTCGGGGAACACCTCGCCGTCCGGCTGCAGCGTGATGAACACGCTCGCCTCGGTCTGCCCGTAGAGCTGCTTCAGGTTGATGCCGAGCGAGCGGAAGAAGGAGAAGAGCTCGGGCCCGATCGCCTCGCCGGCGGTATAGGCGACACGCAGGTTCGAGAACCCCATGCGGTTGCGCAGCGGCCCGTATACCAGCACGTCGCCGAGCCGGTAGAGCAGGCGGTCTTTGACGCCGACCGGCTGGCCGTTCAGCACCTTCTCGCCGGCGCGGCGCGCGACGCCCATGAAGTAGTCGAACATGCCCTTCTTGACCCGCCCTGCGTCCTGCATGCGCACGGTCATCTGCGTCAGCATGTTCTCGAAGACGCGCGGCGGCGCGAAGAAATAGCTCGGCCCGATCTCGCGGCGGTCCTCGATCACGGTCTCGGGGCTCTCCGGGCAGCTCACGCAGAGCGCGCCGGTATAGCCCTGACCGTAGGTGAAGATGTGGTCGCCGACCCAGGCCATCGGCAGGTAGGCGATCATTGTGTCGTCGGTCGTGAAGCGGTCGAACAGGTTGGCGTTCTCGGCCGAGCGGACGATGTTGTCCTGGGTCAGCATCACGCCCTTCGGCTTGCCGGTGGTGCCGGAGGTGTAGAGCATCACGCTCACGTCCGCGCCCTTGCCGAGCGCGATCTCGGAGCGCCACCACTCCTCGGTGCGCGTGTTCCCGGCAAGCTCATCGCGGCCGATCTTCTGCACCTCCTCGTAAGCATTGAGGCGCGTGCGGTCGTATTTCTGGAGGCCGCGCGGATCGTCGTAGACGATGTGGCGCAGCGTCGGCACCCGGTCGGCGATCGAGAGCACCTTGTCGACCTGCTCCTGGTTCTCGACCACGGCGAAGGTCACCTCGGCGTGAGCGAGCACGTAGGCCATCTCGTCGGCGACCGAGTCCTGGTAGACCGGCACGGGGATCGCGCCGATGCTCTGCGCCGCCGTGAACGTCCAGTAGAGGCGCGGGCGATTGTCGCCGATGATGGCGATCGTCTCACCGCGCTTGAGGCCGAGCACGTAGAGGCCGACGGCGAGATCGCGGATCTGGTCCTTGACTTCGGCCCACGTCCACGACTGCCAGATGCCGAGCGCCTTTTCGCGCATGGCGGGCCGGCCCGCATGCGCGACCGCATTGCGCAGCAGCAGCTTCGGCACGGTGTCGTGGGCCGCAGGCGTAAGCGTGGCGCTCACCGGTCGATCCTCCTCCCGAGGCATCGCGTCAAGGCGCCCATTGGCGCTCATGATGTTGGCGCGCCGGCGGCATCGGAGCCGGCCGGCACACGGCGTGGACATATCCACGGAACAGATGGCCGCTCAACAGGATTTTTGACAGACAGCCGGCAGGTTGTCTGCTATACTAAAGAATTCTGCAGCTTTACGCCGTGTGCTGTGCCAGCCGGCCGACGTCGGGCACCGTCACGCCGCCGCGCTCGAGGCGGATCAGGCCCGCCGCCTCCAGCGCCTGCAGGCTCCGGTTGGCGCTCGCCCGCGAGACGCCGGCGAGCAGCGCCACCTCCTCCTGGGTGATCTCGATGTGAGAGCCGGCGCTCGGATAGAGCACCGGGTTGAGCATCCAGGCGAGGTGGCGGGCGACGCGCACGGTCGTGTCGTGGATGCGGTCGAGTTCGATCGTCGCGATGAACTGGCCCATGCGCTCGTTCAGCTGGCGCACGAGGAATTTGTTGAAGCCGACGCTCTGGTCGTAGAGCCACATGAACGTTGCCCGGCCCATCAGGGCGAGGCGGGTGTCGCGCAGCGCGACGAGGTCGTACTTGCGCGGCTCGTTCTTCAGCACGGTGCCTTCGCCGAACCAGCCGCCGGCGCCGACGCCCGCAAACGTCATCGCCTTGCCGCCCTCCGAGATCGCGCTGATCTTGACGAGGCCGCCGACCACGCCGGTCCACGCCTCGAGCCGGTCGCCGCGATGGCAGATGTAGCTGCCGGCGGGATAGCCCTTCTCGACGATGCCGCGGCGCGCGCGCTCAGCCTCCGCCTCGCTCAGCGCCTCGGCCCAGAACGCTATTCTCCGCAGCTCGGCTTTCGCGCTCACGGGTAGCCTCGCGGGCGATGGATCCGGCGCCAAGGTATGGGTCACGGCCGGCCGCGGCAAGGGCGGGCGGTGCTGTTGCGCGACCCCTGCCCGCCCAAGATGGAGATGCCGGAGCCACCCATCCAGCACTTTCGCGCCCGCGCCGGGGATCGGGGCGGGCCTGGTACGAAATCCAGAGAGCGGAGCGATGTGGCCCGGCTCTTTGCATTGGACGTGGATGCGACCACATCGCTCCACCGCGCGAGACGGGGGTGGGCCCCCTTTTCGGATCGTCGGCCGCCGCGAGTAGCCTGCTGCATCCGCATGTTCCGGGCAGGCTTTTGACGACGCTGCTCACGCCGCCCGCAGGATGGCCCTCCGCCTAGCTGATGTTGCGGAGCGACCGTCGCGCTCTCATCCCCACGAGATCCCAGCTCGAGCCTGTGCTCTGGCAGATGGACGAGATGCGACGATGATCGCTCAGGAATGGCGAGCGGGGATAACTTTGTCGCGGCGATGGTTAGCGAAATGTCATCACCTGAGCAGCGTCGCGGCTCCACTGATTACCGTCCGACGCCCCGCGAACCGGCCGCGCGAGTTGCACGAGGCCGGGCGCGGACGCATCCAGGAGCGCACCGGATCGTCACCCCAGATGCTTCTTGAACCACCCGACCGTCCGCTCCCAGGCGAGCTTGGCGGAGGGCTCGTGGTAGCGCGGCGTCGAGTTGTTGTGGAAGCCGTGCTGGGTGCCCGGATAGATGTGCATCTCGTGGACGACCTTGGCCGCCTTCAGCGCCCCCTCGAAGGCCGGCCACATGGCATTGATCCGCTCGTCGTTCTCGGCGTACTGGATCAGGAGCGGCGCCTTGATGTCGGTGACCCGCGCCGTCTCCGCTGCCGCGCCGTAGAACGGAACGCCGGCCGCGAGGTCGCCACCGAGCGTGACGGCGAGCGCGTTCGTCATGCCGCCGCCCCAGCAGAAGCCCGTGGCGCCGAGCTTGCCGGAGGACAGCGCGTGCGTCTTGAGGTAGCGGGCGCTGTTGACCATGTCGGTGCGCAGTTTCGCCTGGTCGAGGCCGGCCTGCAGGGTGCGGCCGTCGTCGTCGTTGCCCGGATAGCCGCCGACCGGGAAGAGTCCGTCGGGGGCGAGCGCCAGGAACCTCTCGGTCGCCGCACGCCGCGCGACATCCTCGATGTACGGGTTGAGCCCGCGGTTCTCGTGGATCACCAGCACGGCCGGAAACGGTCCGGCGCCGCTCGGCTGCACCAGATATCCGCGCATTGTGCCGGAGGTCCCGCCCGGCGAGGGATAGGTGACGTAGCGGGCCTTGATGCGGCTATCGGTGAAGGAGATCGTCTGCGCCTCGGCGTAGCGCGGCAGCAGCGCCTGCGCCATCGCGAGGCCGCCGACCGTCGCCGCCGCGGCGCGGGCGAGGAACTCGCGGCGGCCCATGCGGCCGTGGCAGTACTCGTCGTAGAGGTCGAAGATGCGCTGGTCGATGTCGGCCTGGGTCAGCGGCGGTGGCGCCGCGCCTGGCTCGAAGGGTATCACGGGCTGCTTCACTTGCATGTCCGGGGCCTCCTCCGAGCCGATCACACGGCGCGCGATATCCTGATGCGACCCCTCAGAGCGCGTTGATCTTCTTGTAGAGCTCCTCCGCGCCGATCTCCTTGGCGTAGGCCTCCATCACCGGATCGACCATCTTCTTCATCGCGTCGCGGCCGGCGAACGGGATGCGCTTCAGCTTGCCCGCCTTCTCGAGCGCATCGAGCTTCTTCTCGTCCTCGCTCGACTCGATCTGGCGGCCGTGCGCGCCTGCCTCCTTGCCGGCCTTGACGATCGCCGCCTGCAGATCGGCGGGCAGCGACTTGAACGTCTTCGCCGAGAAGCAGAGCGGGCGAATGGTGATCGCGTGCTGGGTCATCGCGATGTTGGGCGCGACCTCGTAGAACTTCATCGCCTCGACACCCGCCGCCTCGTTCTCGCCGGCCTGGATGACGTTGTTCTGGATTGCGTTGTAGACCTCGTTGTAGGCGATCACGGTCGGCGCCATGCCGGCCGCCGCGAACGTCTTCGACCAGATCGGCGCGCCCTGCACGCGAACCTTCAGACCCTTGATGTCGGCGAGCGAGCCCATCGGCTTGTTGATGAAGATGTTGCGGATGCCGCCGCCGGCATAGCCGATCAGCATCACCTCGGCTTTCTGGGCGATCTCGTCGGCGACCGGCTTCAGCACGTCGGCATCGAGCACCGCGTTCCAGTGCTTGAGATCACGGAACAGGAACGGGGCGTCGATGAACGGCGCCGCCTTCGAGAACGTCGACATGTGCGCCGGCGAGACGATCGCGTAGTCGACCGCCTTGCCCTGCGCCATGTACTCGAAATACTGCTTCTCGAGCCCGAGCGAGGAGTTCTTGTGCAGCGTGAAGTTGACCGGCTTGCCGTAGTACTTCTTCACCAGCTCCTCGAATTTGACCATCGACTTGGTGAAGGCGTGGTCGTCGTTGAACTGCACCGCGCCGTTGAGCGTCAGCGGCGCCTGCGCGCGCACGATCGCCGGCATTGCGATCACGCCGCCGGCCGCGGCGGCGCCGAGGCCCTTGAGTATGGTTCTGCGTTGCATGTGGCGTGTCCTCCGGTGCTGGCGCTCGTTGGCGCGCAATCCTACGGCCGTGCCCGGTGGCCGGCCTGGCGGCGCAACGATAGCTCACCGGGCGCGGCGGAGCCATGCCGGCCCGGCGCATCAGCCCGGCGGAGCGGGGCGAGATCGACGACCCGCTGTCACCCGCCCTTGGCGAAGCTCGCGACCGTCGAGACGACGTCGCCATCGAGGCCGCTGAAGCCGTGGTAGCCCTTGGCCTGGCACGGGTCGCCCTCGTTGACGCCGCCGGTCTTCCAGGCGACCGTGACCTTGGCGCCGCCCCAGGCCTTGAACGGCTCGACGGCAGATGGCGGGGTGTGCTTGCAGCCGTCCTGGCGGTGATGCACGACGAGGGTGCGCGGCAGCCGGGCGGCCGAGCCGACGCTGCCCTTCACGTCGTTGAGGAACGCCGCCGTCAGCACCACCGCATCCGGCTTGCCGGCGAGCGCGCCCGCCACCTTGAGCGAGCCGCGGCTCGTCGCGACGACGGCGACGGGCCCTGCGACCTTGCGCATGTATTCGACCGCGGCGGCGACGTTGACGCCGGCATCGACCGTGAGCGTCGCGACGTCGTGGCCGAGATAGGCCCTGCGGGTGCGCACGAGCTGGTTGCCCTTGAGGCTCGCGAACGTGCCGTCCGGCCTGACGCCGAGAACGCCATCACCGCCGGGAAGCAGGATCGCGCTCGCCTTGGGCGCGGCCGGCTTGTTGAGCAGCGCCCAGCCGCCGCCGACCTGCACGGCCTGATCGGCACGGATCGGGGTTGCGACAAGCGCGAGCGCCAATGCGGCGAGCGGAAGCATTCGATAGGTCATGGCGACGGGAACCTCGGGTTGGATACAGATTGCCGGCCGATGATGCGGCGCGATCCGGCACGATGCGCGATGCCGGGGCGCGGCTTTGCCTCCACTGGGTCGCAGCGGATCTGGACCGGCGGCGCCTACTGCTACGCCACCGCCTTCAGCACCTTGGCGATGCTATCGCGGATCTGGCCGAAGTCGGCCTCGTCGCAGATCAGCGGCGGCGCGACGATCAGCGTGTCCATGCCGACGCGGACGTAGATGTTCTCCGCGTGATACATGCGCTCGATGGCGTCGTAGCCGCGCACGCCGAGCTTGCCGTCGCGCGCCTCGAGGTCGATGCCGGCCATCAGCCCGATCGTGCGGATGTCGGCGACGTGCGGCGCGCTCCTCAGGCCGTGCATCGCCTCGGCGAACGCGCCCTCGAGCTTCTTCGCCCGCTCGAACAACCTCTCGGTCTTGTAGACCTCGAGCGTTGCCAGAGCTGCGGCGGCGGCGAGCGGATGGCCCGAGTAGGTGTAGCCATGGAACAGCTCGATCATGTACTCGGCGCCGTTCATGAACGCGTCGTAGATGCCCTTCGAGGCCATCACGCCGGCCATCGGCACCGCCGCGTTGGTGACGCCCTTGGCAAAAGTGATCATGTCGGGCGTCACGCCGAACCGCTCGGCGGCGAAGCCGTGGCCGAGCCGGCCGAAGCCGGTGATCACCTCGTCGAAGATCAGCAGGATGCCGTGCTGCTTGGTGATCTCGCGCAGCCGCTCGAGATAGCCCTTGGGCGGCGCCAGGCACCCGGTCGAGCCGGCGACCGGCTCGACGATGACGGCGGCGATGGTCGAGGCGTCGTGCAGGTTGATCAGGCGGACGAGGTCCTCGGCGAGGTGGGCGCCCCACTCGGGCTCGCCCCTGGCGAAGGCCTGCATCGCGCGGTCGTAGGTCGCCGGCAGGTGGTCGACCCCGGTCAGCATGTTGCCGAACTGGCGGCGGTTGGCGACCATGCCGCCGACCGAGATGCCGCCGAAGCCGATGCCGTGATAGCCGCGCTCGCGGCCGATGAAGCGGGTGCGTGCACCCTCGCCCTTCGCCTTGTGGTAGGCGAGCGCGATCTTGAGCGCGGTGTCGACCGCCTCCGACCCGGAGTTGGCGAAGAACGCGTAGTCGAGGTCGCCCGGCGCCATCAGCGCGAGCTTGGAGGCGAGCTCGAACACCTTCGGATGGCCGTACTGGAAGGCGGGCGAGTAGTCGAGCTTCGCCGCCATCTCCTGGATCGCCTTGACGATCGGCTCGCGGCAGTGGCCGGCGTTGACGCAGAAGAGGCCGGAGGTCGCATCCAGCACCTTGGTGCCGTCCGGCTTGAGGTAGTGCTTGTCCTTGGCGCCGGCGAACAGCCGCGGGCGCTTCTTGAACGCACGGTTCGGGGTGAACGGAACCCAGTAGGGCTCGAGCTCGTTCGGCTTCATATCCAGGGGCGCCATGGCGTTCTCCTCTCAAGTCTCTCGTTGGCCGAAGTCTCGGCGGCTTACTTCAATTCGATCTCGATGAACGTGAACTCGCGGTCGCTGGCATTCACCACGTTGTGCTCGACACCCTCGTTGCGGGCGTAAGGCACGCCGGAGGTCAGCGGCACGATGGTTTCGGTGCCGCCCGGGCTTTCGATCAGCAGCTGGCCGGTCGTCATGGGGACCACGATGTAATCGTACCCGTGGCGGTGCCAGCCGGTCTCGGCGCCGGGCGCAAAACGCCATTCGGTCGCAAGCGCACGCTGGGTGTCGATGAGCACGGTCGGCGTCGCTTTCGGGCGGCTCGGCGGCATGGGCTGGCCTCGCGGGGGGTACCAGCGCGCACCTTCGCGCCGTTCGATATCGGTAATCAAGCCATTTTCTCTCGCCGCCCGGCGCATTGATTTCTCCCGCCTCGAAATGCGAGTGTTGTGCGATCCTCAACACCTGCAACACCCGCCGCGAGCGCCGCCATGAGCATCGACATCGGCCCCCGCCTGCGCTTTCTGCGCCAGCGCCACGCTCTCTCCCAGCGCATGCTCGCCAGGCGCGCAGGCGTGACGAACTCGACGATCTCGCTGATCGAGGCCGGCAAGACAAACCCCTCGATCGGGGCGCTCAAGCGCATTCTCGACGGCGTGCCGATCGGGCTCGCCGAGTTTTTCGCGCTCGAGCCGGACCGGCCGAGGAAGCCCTTCTATCGCGCCGACGAGCTGGTCGAGATCGGCAAGGGTTCGATCTCCTACCGGCAGGTCGGCGACAACCTGTTCGGACGCGCGCTGCAGATGCTGAAGGAGCGCTACGAGCCGGGCGCCGACACCGGCCGCGTGCCGCTGGTGCACGACGGCGAGGAAGGCGGGATCATCATCTCCGGCCGGCTCGAGGTGACGGTCGACGGCGAGCGCAAGGTCCTGGGGCCCGGCGACGCCTACTACTTCGAGAGCCGCCGCCCGCACCGCTTCCGCGCGGTAGGGCCACAGCCCTGCGAGCTGATCAGCGCCTGCACGCCGCCGACGTTCTGACGCTCCGGCGAGAATGCGCGGCCAAAGCGTGTGGCGCGGATGTCACGATGCGGGGTACTCCCCGTTTGCCCTCGTCACGTGGGTCGACGGCTCGCGCGATCCCATGGCACGATCGCTCCGAAACAAGTGGAGGTCATTCATGGGCAAGCTCGCGCGCGCCATTCTGTTCGCCATCGCCGGTGCGGTGGTGCTTGGCGCCCTCGTCTTCGGAGGCGGGTTCGTGATTGCGCAAATCCTCGGCGGGGAAGCTGCCCAGACGCTCGGCATGCTGGTGCCGATGCTGGCGACGCCGCTCGCCATCGTCGCGGGTGCGGCGCTCGGCTTCATGCGCGGCTGGAAGTCGGGCTGAGAGGGCGGCCCCCGGACCGGACCTCCCGACGGTCCGCTCCCGACCAGCGTTGCAGATTGACAGGCCGGCCCGGCCTGCCGCTATGATTGCGGCAGCGGGCATGGCTCCGGCGCCGCACGCGCCGCGCATGGGAGGAACGCACGATGAGGCTCATCAGGCTGGCTTGCGGGCTCGGCGCCGCACTTGCATGCACGGCTGTGCCCGTCGCGGTTCTGGCGCAGGACGCCTGCCCCAACCGCGGCCAGCTCGACACTCTCTATTGTGATCGTGACGGCGACCTCGTCGCCGACGCACCGACCGATCCGGCGAAGTGGAAGGACCCGGGCACGCTCGTATGGGCCTACACGCCGGTCGAGGATCCGGCCGTCTATGCCAACATCTTCAAGCCGTTCACCACGCACCTCGAGGCCTGCGTTGGCAAGAAGACGGTCTACTATCCGGTCCAGTCGAACTCGGCCGAGATCGAGGCGATGCGGTCGGGCCGGCTGCATTTCGGCGGCTTCTCCACGGGCCCGACCGGCTTTGCGGTGAACCTCGCGGGCGCGGTGCCGTTCGCCGCCAAGGGCACGGCCGCCAACGTGCGGGGCTACAATCTGCTCGCGATCGTGAAGGCCTCGAGCCCGTTCCAGACACTCGCCGACCTCAAGGGCAAGAGGGTCGCGCACACGTCGCCGTCATCGAACTCCGGCAATCTCGCGCCACTGGTGCTGTTCCCCGCGCAGGGCCTGAAACCGAACGACGACTACAAGCCGCTGATGTCGGGCGGGCACGACAAGTCCGTGCTCGGGGTCAACTCGGGCGACTACGACATGGCTGCCGTCGCCGGCGACGTGTTCGAGCGCATGGGCGTGCGCGGCACGATCAAGCCGGCCGAGTTCCGCGTCATCTACAAGAGCCCGCTGTTCCCCACCTCCTCGTTCGCGCATGCACATGACCTGAAGCCCGACCTCGCCAAGAAACTCAAGGACTGCTTCTTCTCGTTCCGCTTCCCACCCGAGATGGTGAAGGAGTTCAACGGCGACGACCGCTTCTTCCCGATCACCTACAAGAAGGACTGGGCCGTGGTCCGCGACGTCGCGGAGAAATCCGGCACGCCCTACAACAAGGCGGCCTACGATGCCGAATCGAAGCGCGAGGCCGACGCCGCCGCCAAGAAGGCGGCAGAGAAGGCGAAGCAGGCCCCCGCCCAGGCGCCAAAGCCGCAATGAAGGCGAGACGCCACGCGCTATGACCAGTGCTGCCGACAGCCCCGACGCGCGCGGCGCACTCGTGCTCTCCAAGCTCAGCAAGGCCTATGTCGCCGGCAAGCCGGTCATCACCGACATCGACCTCGCCTTTTCCGCCCGTGGCATCACGGCGATCATCGGGCCGTCAGGCACCGGCAAGTCGACGCTCATCCGCTGCATCAACGGGCTGGTCACGCCGACCTCGGGCGAAATCCTGTTCAAGGGCGCGCGCCTGACCGGCCTCACGGGCCAGGCGCTGCGTGCCGCACGCCGCCGCATCGGTATGGTCCACCAGGAGTACAACCTCGTCGAGCGGCTCTCGGTGATGGAGAACGTGCTCTCCGGCCGGCTCGGCTACGTGCCTGCTTGGCGGGCGTGGCTGCGCAAGTTTCCGCAGTCCGACATCGACCGCGCGTTCGAGCTGCTCGATGCGATCGGTCTGGCCGACTTCGCGACGCGGCGCGCCGATCAGCTCTCCGGCGGCCAGCGCCAGCGGGTCGGCATCGCCCGCGCGCTGGTGCAGGAGCCGGAGCTGCTGCTCGCCGATGAGCCGACTTCCTCGCTCGACCCCAAGACCTCGGTCGAGATCGTCGAGCTGATAGGCCGGCTCGCCGGCGCGCGCGACATCCCGGTCATCATCAACATCCACAACGTCGAGCTCGCCAGGCGTTTCGCGACCCGCATCATCGGCATGGCGCAGGGCCGGGTGGTGTTCGACGGCCGGGCAGCGGACCTTCGCGACCGGCACCTCGCCGAGATTTACGGCGGCGAGAGCTGGATCGAATGAGCGAGGCCGCGCAAGTCCCGACCGCCCCACGCGCCGCCCTGCCGGCGAGCTGGCTCCGCCGTGCCGGCTTCATCGCGCTCGGCCTCTATACGCTCTACGCGTTCTCGACCCTGGAGATCACGTTCGACCGGTTCGTGCGCGGGCTCGATCAGGGTGCCAAATTCCTCGCCCGGATGTGGCCGCCGAACGTCGAGCCCTCGAAGCTCGCACTACTGTCGCAGGGCATGATCGAGAGCATCCAGATCGCCGTTCTGGCGACGTTCGTCGGGGTGCTGCTGTCGCTGCCGCTCGGCTTGCTCGCTGCACGCAATCTGGTGCCAGCCGCCGTCTCGTGGACCGCGCGCGGCATCATTGCGCTCTGCCGGTCGTTCCATCCGGTGATCGTCGCCATCCTGTTCGTGAAGGCCGTGGGTTTCGGTGCGCTCGCCGGCATTCTCGCGCTGATCGTCGCCTCGATGGGCTTCGTCTCGAAGCTCTTCGCGGAGGCGATCGAGGAGATGAACCTCAAGCAGGTCGAGGCGGTGCGCGCAACCGGGGCGACCTTCTGGGGCGTGCTCTTCATAGGCGTGCTGCCGCAGGTTATTGCGCGGTTCGTCGGCTTCGCCGCCTACCAGCTCGACTCGAACCTGCGCAACTCGACCATGGTCGGCATCGTCGGCGGCGGCGGCATCGGCGCGACGCTGTTCACGGCCTACCAGCGCTTCGACTACGATTTCGTGCTGACGATCCTGATCGTCATCATCGCCGTCATCATGGTGAGCGAGATCGCCTCCGCGTGGCTCAGGAGGGTGTTCCAGTGAGCACGCCGTCGATCCGGCGCGAATGGCAGCGCTTCACGCTTGCCGAGCAGCTCGGCCGGTATGCGGTCTACCTGTTCACGGTCGTCGCGGTCGTGTGGGCGGCGCGCTATGTCGAGATCATCCCGGAGTTCCTGGCGGATGCGCCGGCGCAGACGCTCGACCTTTTCCGCCGCATGTGGCCGTTCGACTGGGGTCATTACGCCAAGTCGGTGCATGGCGCGCTGATCGAGACGTTCCACATCGCGACGCTCGGCACGCTGCTCGCGATCCTGATGGCCGTGCCGGTGGCGCTCCTCGCCGCGCGCAACATCACCGCGTCCCGGCCGCTCAATCTGCTCGCTACGCTCATTCTCGTCTCGTCGCGCTCGGTCAATTCACTCGTCTGGGCGCTGCTGTTCGTCGCGGTGTTCGGCCCCGGCGCGCTCGCCGGCGTCCTCGCGATCGCTTTTCGCTCCATCGGCTTCGTCGGCAAGCTGCTTGCGGAGGCGATCGAGGAGGCGCGGCCAGGGCCCATCGAGGCATTGACCGCGACCGGCGCGCCGTTCGCGAGCGTGATCACCAAGGGCTACTGGCCCGAGGTCGAGCCGAGCTTCTGGGGAATCGCGCTGTTCCGCTGGGACATCAACATCCGCGAGAGCGCGGTGCTCGGCCTCGTCGGCGCCGGCGGCATCGGCGTCGCGCTCGATGCCGCGCTCAATAACCTCTACTGGGACCAGGTCGGCCTGATCCTCGCCGTGATCTTTGTCGTGGTCATCGCAACCGAGATCGTCTCGACCGCGATCCGTAAGCGCATCCTGTGAGGCGCCAGCAGTCTCAATCGTAGGCGCCCATCACGTTCTGGTCGAAATCGATCAGCGCGCCGGTCATCATCTCGGAGGCGTCCGAGAGCAGGTAGACGGCCGCGACCGCCACGTCGCGGGGCTTGATCAGCCGGCCGAAGGGCTGGCCGGGCTCGGCCTTGGCGAGCCAGTCGGCGGGACGGCCGTCGCGCGCCTGGATCGCGTGCTCACCGGGCGTGTCGGCCCAGCCGATGTTGAGCCCATTGACCCGGATGCGGTCGGCGCGGAGCGCGTGCGCATTGTTCTTGGTCAGCACCGCCAGCGCGCCCTTGGACGCGGAGTAGGCGGTGAGGAACGGCTGGCCGCCATGGCTCGAGCGGGTGATGATGTTGACGATCGCACCAGGCTTCCTCGCCGCCTTCAGCCCCCGCACCACCTCCTGCGTCAGGATGAACGGCGCCCGCACGTTGACATCGAACAGGCGGTCCCACAGCGCGACGCTCGTTTCCTCGATCGTGCCACGGTCGGTGAGGCCCGCCGCATTGACGAGGCCGTCGACCGTGCCCAGGGCCCTCTCCGCCTCGGCGACGATGCGGCGGCAGTCGGCCTCGCTCGCGAGATCGCCGGCGACGAAGCTCGCTTGGGCGCCGAGCCTCGTGAGGTCGGCCGCGACCCCATCGCCGCGCCTGGCATCGCGACCCGTCAGCGCGACGCCCTTTGCACCTGCCTCGACGCACGCCCGCGCGATGCCTTCCCCGATCCCCTGTGTCGCGCCGGTGACGAGGATCGTCCTGCCCTGGAGGCGGAGGCCGATCATGCCTTGCCTCCGCCGAACTCCGCGACCTTCACCGGCCGGCCTTGCCGCGACGACGCCAGCGCGGCCTCGGCGAGCACGAGCGCCTTGCGGCCGTCTTCCGCCCCGACCGGCATCGGCGCCTTCGCCGTGACCGCGGCAACGAACGCTTCGAGCTCGCGCTTGTAGGCCTGCGTATACCGTTCCAGAAAGAAATAGAGCGGCTTCTCGGCCTTCACCGCCTCTGCGTCGGCGAGTTCAACCGTGGTCGGCGTGAGGTTGGCGGCCATCAACCGACCCTTGGCGCCATGCACCTCGATGCGCTGGTCATAGCCGTAGCTCGCGCGGCGGCTGTTGTTGATGTGGGCGAGCCGGCCCGAGGCGGTGCGCATCAGCACCATCGCGCTGTCGATGTCGCCGATCCTTGCTAGGCCCGGATCGACCAGCGCCGAGCCGTAGGCGAACACTTCCACGGGCTCCTCGCCGAGCAGCCAGCGCGCCATGTCGAAGTCGTGGATGGTCATATCGCGGAACTGACCGCCCGAGACCTTCAGATACTCGAGCGGCGGCAGGCCCGGATCGCGGCTCGAGATGATCACCTGCTCGACCGCGCCGATCGCGCCGGCATCGATCCGCGCCTTGAGCTCGGCGAAGCTGGGATCGAAGCGGCGGTTGAAGCCGACCAGCATCGGAACTTTGGCCTTCGCAACCGCCGTGAGGCATTCCTCGACGCGGGCAAGCGAAAGGTCGATCGGCTTCTCGCAGAAGATCGCCTTGCCGGCGCTTGCCGCCGCGACGGCGAGGTCGGCGTGGGTGTCGGTCGAGGAGGCGATGATGACCGCGCCGACCTCGCCGTCGGCGAGCGCTTTCGCCCGGTCGGCGACCTCGGCGCCATGACGCTCAGCGAGCGCGCCCGCCGATCCGGCATCCACATCGATCACGTATTTGAGCCGCGTTGCCGGGTTTGCCGCGAGGTTGGCCGCATGGATCGAGCCGATGCGGCCTGCGCCGAACTGAGCGAATACGAGCATCCCTGCCTCCGGGAGAGTCATCCGCGTCTTGTTGCGCGCGGCATCAAGCCCTAGGGTCCGCCGATACGTCAATGGCAAACGTCGGGCGCCACGCCCCCTGCCTCGAGGTCAGCATGGCCGCGTCCAGTTCCGATCGCATGCGCTTCGCTCTTTCCATCGCCGAGGAGGCCGCCGGGCTTGCGCTCGGCTACTACGGTGATCGCGCGCGCCTCGGCGTCACCATGAAGGGCGCGCAGGACTGGCTGACCGAGGCCGATGGCGCCGTCGAGAAGCTTTTGCGCAAGCGCGTCGCCGATGCCTGGCCGGGCGACGGCTTCCTCGGCGAGGAGGGCGGCGGGAAAAGCGCGGACCGGCTCTGGGTCGTCGACCCCATCGACGGCACGGCGAACTTCGCCCGCGGCGATCTGCTCTGGTGCATCTCGATCGGCTACCTCGAGCGCGGCCGGCCGTTGCTCGGCGTGATCCGGGCCCCGGTGATCGAGGAGACCTTCGCCGCCGAGCGCGGCAAGGGCGCAACGCGCAATGGCATGCCGATCCGCGTCGCAGATACCGCCGACATGCGCATGGCGGCCATCGAGGCCGGCTGGTCGACGCGGCGGCCGTTCGACGACTATGTGCAGCTCGTCAACCGGGCAATGGCGATGGGCGCTTCCGTCAAGCGCAGCGCCTCGGGCGCGCTCGGGCTCTGCTGGGTCGCCTGCGGCCGGACGGACGGCTACCTCGAGCGCCATATCAACAGCTGGGACGTGGCGGCAGGCCTCGTCATCGCGCACGAGGCAGGCGCGGTAACCAACGACTTCTTCACCGGCACGGCGCTCGAAACCGGCAATCCGATCCTCTGCGCCACCCCGGCCATTGCGCCGGTCCTGGCGGGCCTGATGGGCCTCGACCCCGCCAAGCTCACCAACGGCGATTGACGCCATCCGCCGGGGGCGTCAGGATCGCCCACACCACGATAATGAGCGGGCTCCGGGAGGAAACCATGTCAGCTCGACTGTTCAGCCGCCGCACGATCGGCGCTTCGATGCTTCTCGCGGCGGGAACGCTGTCGCTCGCTCCCACGCCGGCCGACGCGCAGGGCCAGCTCACATTCTACTGCAGCCCGCAGGAGGAATGGTGCCGGGCAATGGTCACGGCCTTCGAGAAGGAGACGGGCATCAAGGTCAACATGACCCGCAAGAGCTCGGGCGAGACCTACGCCCAGGTCAAGGCCGAGGCCTCCAATCCGCGCGGCGACGTGTGGTGGGGCGGCACCGGCGACCCGCACATGCAGGCGGCCGAGGAGGGCCTGACCGAGGAGTACAAGTCGCCGAAGCTCGCCGAGCTCAACGACTGGGCCGTCAAGGTGTGGGAGCAGACCAAGGGGCGCACCGTCGGCGTCTACTCGGGCGCGCTCGGCTACGGATTCAATACCGATGTGGTGAAGAAGAAGGGGTTGCCCGAGCCCAAGTGCTGGGCCGACCTGCTCGACCCGAAGTTCAAGGACGAGGTGCAGGTCGCCGACCCGAACTCCTCCGGCACGGCCTACACGCTGCTTGCGACGATGGTGCAGCTGATGGGCGAGGACAAGGGGTTCGACTACCTCAAGAAGCTGCACAAGAACGTCAACCAGTACACCAAGTCGGGTGCCGCGCCGGCCAAGGCGGCGAGCCTTGGCGAAACCACCATCGGCATCGTGTTCATGCACGACGTCGTCACGTTCGCCGTGCAGGGCTCCCCGATCAAGGTGGTCGCGCCGTGCGAGGGCACCGGCTACGAGATCGGCTCGATGTCGATCATCAAGGGCGCCAAGAACCTCGCGAACGCCAAGAAATTCTATGACTGGGCGCTGACCCCAGCGGCGCAGAACCTCGGCGCCGCCAACAAGTCCTACCAGGTGCCCTCGAACAAGAGCTCGACGGTGCCGGCACAGTCGCCGAAACTCGCAGAGATCAAGCTCATCAATTACGACTTCGCCAAGTACGGCTCCTCGACCGAGCGCAAGCGGCTGCTGACCAAGTGGGACAACGAGGTCAAGAACCTGCCGAAGTAGGCCGCGTCGGGACGCAGGGGGTCAGACCCCGCGTCCGAGCGCGGCGCGCATGCTCATCACAGTCGGGCGCGGGGTCTGACCCCGCCCCCGTTTCCGGATGGACCTTCCGATGCTCCGCAAACTCCTTACGCTGGCAGCGACCGCCATCGCGACGGCGGCGCCCGTTGCCGCTCAGACATCCATCACGGTCTACTGCTCGATCCTCGAGGAGCAGTGCCGCGAGGGCGTCGCGATGTTCGAGCGGGCGACCGGCATCAAGGTCGCGATGGTGCGGAAGAGCACGGGCGAGGCCTACGCCCAGATCAAGGCCGAGGCAATCAATCCCAAGGCCGACGTGTGGTGGGGCGGACCCGCGGAGCCGCACCTGCAGGCGGGCGAGGAAGGCCTGCTCGAGGAGTACCGCTCGCCGGCTCTCGCCTCGCTCCACGACTGGGCAGCGCGGCTGGCCGATCAGTCCAAGGGGCGCTCGGCTGGCATCTACCTCGGCGCGCTCGGCATCGGCTACAATCTCGATGTCCTGAAGAAGAAGGGGCTCCCCGAGCCCAAGTGCTGGGCCGATCTGCTCGATCCGAAGTTCAAGGACGAGGTGCAGATGGCGGACCCGAACTCGTCCGGCACCGCCTACGTGATGCTCGCCACGATCGTGCAGCTGATGGGCGAGGCGAAGGGCTTCGACTACCTCAAGAGACTGCACAAGAACATCAGCCAGTACACCAAGTCCGGCATCGCACCGGTGAAGGCGGTCGGCCTCGGCGAGACGGGCGTCGCGATCGCGTTCATGCACGACATGGTCACGCAGATTCTCGCCGGTGCCCCGATCCGGACCATCGCCCCTTGCGAAGGCACCGGCTATGAAACGGGAGCCGTCTCCATGGTGAAGGGCTCCAAGAGCCCCGCCGCGGCGCGCAAGTTCTTCGACTTCACGCTGTCGAAGGAGGCGCAGAACATCAACGCCCGCCTCAAGATCCACTCGATCCCGTCGAGCAGGCAGGCGAGCGTGTCCGAGCATGCGCCCAAGCTCGCCGAGCTCAAGCTGATCGCCTACGACACCGCGAAGTACGGGGCATCCGCCGAGCGCCGCCGCATCCTCACCAAGTGGACCCAGGATGTGCAGGCAGCGCCCAGATAGAGCGAGGCATCGCCCGTGAAGCGGTCTGCCGTCCTCTGGCTCGCGATCGGCGTCTTCGGTCTCGTCCTCGTTCCCTGGTATCTCCCTCCGTCGGGCTTCGCGTCGCCCGCCGCCTGGAGCGGCTGGCCCGGCGGCATGCTCGGTTCGGCGCTCGGGCTCGGCCTCACGGGCTCGCGGCCCTGGCTGCTGCCGCTCGTGATGCCCTTCGCGCTCGCCGCACTCCCGCTCCTCGACCGCGGCCGCCGGATCGATGCCGGCATGCTCCTCGTCGTCGCTGGGATCTCGGGTCTCCTCTGGCTGTTCACCCAGGGCTTCGCCATCGACCACAAGGGCTGGGGCTGGTCGTGGCTCGGCGCGGTCCTCGGCAATCCGGCGCCGAAGCAGGGCGGCATGGGCTACGGGGCCTTCATGGTCGCGCTGTCGTTCCTGATGCTTCTGACCCACGGCCTCGCCGCCCGCGGCTATTGCCGCGGCGACGCCTTCACCTGCTCGGCCATCGGCCTCGTGCTCGCGCTGATCGCGCTCTTCGTGTTCTTCCCGATAACAAGGATCCTGATCAGCGCCTTCCAGAGCAACGACGGCGAATGGGCGCCGGCCGAGTTCCTCGCCAAGTTCCTCGACCGCTCGATCTGGGGGCTCGATTGCTTCACGTCTTCGCTGCGCTGCGGCGTCGCCTGGAACACGCTCATTCTCGCGGTTCTGGTCGGGGTCGGCACGACGGCGCTGGGCTTGGCATTTGCGCTCATCGCGACGCGCACCAACTTCCGCGCCAAGGGCCTGCTGCGGGCGCTGACCGTGCTGCCGATCATCACGCCGCCGTTCGTGATCGGCCTTGCCATCATCCTGCTCTTCGGGCGGACCGGCGCGGTGACGGGCGTGCTCGCCGACCTCTTCGACATCCCCCGCACGCGCTGGATCTACGGGCTTCCCGGCGTGTTCCTCGCACAGATGCTGGCGTTCACGCCGATCGCGTTCCTGGTGCTGATCGGCGTCGTGCAGGGCATCAGCCCCTCGCTCGAGGAGGCCTCGCAGACGCTGCGCGCGAAGAGCTGGACGACGTTCGCGACGATCTCGCTGCCGCTGATGCGCCCCGGTCTCGCCAACGCCTTCCTGCTCGGCTTCGTCGAGAGCATGGCCGACTTCGGCAACCCGCTCGTGCTCGGCGGCAACTTCGAGGTCCTCTCGACCAAGATATTCTTCGCCGTCGTCGGCGCGGCGAACGACCAGGGCCGCGCGGCGGTGCTCTCGATCGTGCTGCTCGCATTCACGCTCGGCGCGTTCTGGGCGCAGCACCGCTGGCTCGGTCGCGCCTCCTACACGACGGTCACGGGCAAGGGCGACAGCGGCATTCCGTTGCCGCTGCCGCGACGGGTTGCATGGGCCTGCTACCTGACCGCGATCCCGTGGGCGATCCTCACCATCGGCATCTACGTGACGATCCTGATGGGCGGCTTCGTCAAGTCCATGGGCCGCGACTACACGCCGACGCTCGAACACGTCCTGACCGGATTCCGCATCGAGCAATCGCAGTGGGGCCTGCTGTTCTCGGGCTCGGCGTGGAACTCGTTCTGGACGACGCTGCAGGTCTCGGCGATCGCCGCACCGATCACGGCGCTGATCGGGCTTCTGACCGCATTCCTGCTCGCGCGGCAGAACTTCTCGGGCCGGCGGCTGTTCGAATTCGTGACGATGCTGAGCTTCGCGATCCCCGGCACCGTGGTCGGCGTCAGCTACATCCTCGCCTTCAACGTGCCCCCGGTCGAGCTGACCGGCACCGGGCTCATCCTCATCATCTGCTTCGTATTCCGCAATATGCCGGTCGGCGTGCGGTCCGGCATCGCGACGCTCTCGCAGATCGACAAGAGCCTGGATGAAGCCTCCTTCACCCTCGGCGCCCGCACCGGCACCACGATGCGCCGGGTGATCATGCCGTTGCTCAGACCCGCGATCGTCGCCTCGCTGGTCTATGCGTTCGTGCGCGCGATGACCGCGGTCAGTGCAGTCATCTTCCTCGTCTCGGCGGAGTACAACATGGCGACTGCCTACATCGTCGGCCGCGTCGAAGCTGGCGAGTTCGGCCTCGCCATCGCCTATTCGTCGGTGTTGATCGCCATCATGCTGCTCGCCATCGGCGCAATCCAGCTTCTGGTCGGCGAGAGGAAGCTCGGGCGAAGGGCTGCAGCGCCCGCTCCTGTCGCAGCCAACTGATGGAGCGCCTTCCGATGACCCTCCGCCCCCTCGCACCCCGGTGTCTCGCCGCGCTCCTCGCGCTCGCCGGCATGGTCATCTGCGCTCCTGCGCGCAGCCAAGGCTCCGTCGTCGTCTATTGCTCGGCGCTCGCCGAGTGGTGCGAGTTGATGCGGCGCGAGTTCGAGAGGAAATCCGGCCAGGCCGTCACCATGACGGTCAAGAGCGCCGGCGAGACGCTCGCCCAGATCCGCGCCGAGAAGGACAACCCGCGCGCCGACGTGTGGTGGGCTGGCGGTGCCGAGCAGTACCTGCAGGCGGCCGAGCTCGGCCTGACCGACGCCTACACGTCGGCGTCGATGGCGGGCCTCCACCCCTGGGCGCGCAAGCTGCACGAGATCTCGAAGGGTCATGCCGTCGGCATCTATGCCGGCACGCTCGGCATCGTGTGGAACAGCGAGCAGCTCGCCAAGCGCAGGCTTCCCGAGCCCAGGTGCTGGGCCGATCTCGCAAAGCCGGAGTACAGGAACGAGGTGCAGATGGCGCACGCAGCGACCTCGGGGACGTCCTATGCGTTCCTCGCGACGCTGGTGCAGCTGATGGGCGAGGAGCCGGCATTCGCCTACCTCAAGCGCCTGCACGCGAGCATGAACCAGTATCCGCGCTCCGGCGCGGCGCCGATGCGCAACGTCGCGCAGGGCGAATCGACGCTCGCCGTCACCTGGATGTTCGCCGCCGTCGCCGAGGCGCAGGCAGGCTTCCCGGTGAAGACCATCGCGCCCTGCGAGGGCACCGGCTTCGAGATCGGCGCCATGGCGCTGATCAAGGGCGGCAAGAGCCCGCAGGCAGCGCGGCAGTGGTACGATTTCGTGCTTTCCGCCGAGGCGCAGGCGACCGGCGCCCGCGCCAAGTCCTACCAGATCCCCTCCAACATGGCCGCACCACTCCCGCCCAACACACCGCGGCTCGAGGAGGTGAAGCTGATCGACTACGATTTCGCCAGGTATGGCCAGAGCGCGGTGCGCACCGCGCTCATCAAGCGCTGGGAGACCGAGATCGCCGCGCAGGCGAAGTGACGCCGCATCGCCGCAGAGAGCAACATGAGCAAGCAGGGACCCGCCTCCGTCGTCTTCCGCAACGTCACCAAGCGCTACGGCCCGGTGTCGGCGGTCGACGACATTTCGTTCACCATCGAGCCCGCGACGCTCGTGACGCTGCTCGGGCCGTCCGGCTGCGGCAAGACGACGACGCTGCGCCTCATCGCCGGCCTCGAGATGGCGAGCGAGGGCCGGATCAGCATCGGCGCGCGCGACGTGACACGCCTCTCCGCCGCCGACCGCGACGTGTCGATGGTGTTCCAGTCCTACGCGCTCTTCCCGCACATGAGCGTGCTCCAGAACGTCGCCTATGGCCCGAGCGTCAGCGGCCAGAAGAAGGCGGCGGCGGAAGCGATGGCGGCGGACAAGCTCGGCCTCGTCGGCCTCACCGGCTTCGAAGAGCGCCTCCCCTCCGAGCTCTCCGGCGGCCAGCAGCAGCGCGTTGCCGTCGCCCGCGCGCTCGTGCTCGAGCCGCAGGTGCTGCTGTTCGACGAGCCGCTGTCCAACCTCGACGCGAAGCTGCGCCGGCGCGTGCGCGACGACATCCGCGAGTTGCAGCAGCGCTTGAACCTGACGGTGGCCTACGTCACCCATGACCAGCAGGAGGCGCTCGCGGTCTCCGACCGCATCATCGTCATGTCGAATGCGAGGATCGCGCAGTCGGGCAGCCCGCGTGAGCTCTACGAGGAGCCGGCGAACCCGTTCGTCTCCGACTTCATCGGCGACAGCAACCAGGTCGACGGAGAGCTGACCGGGATCCAGGGCGAGATGGGCACGGTGCGGCTCGGCGGCTTGACGCTCGCGCTCCGGCACCGGGGGGTGAAGGCGGGTGCGGTGAAGATCGCGATCCGGCCCGAGTCGATCGCCCTCGCCACCGAACGACCGGCACGGCCCGCCATGGAGGGCCAGGTCGGCAAGGCGGCCTATCTCGGTACGCACATGGAGTACACGGTCGCGACCCCCGTGGGCGCGCTCTTCGTCGTCGATCGCGAGGTGGCCCGGCCCCTCCCCGTCGGCAGCTCCGTCTGGCTCGCGCTCGCCGACCACGGTGTGTCCGTGCTGCCGGCCGGGTAGGCGACTGCCGCGGTTTCGCCAAGAGACGCGGGCACGATGATGGCCTCGGTTTCATCCGGAGGCCCGCTGTGACCCCGCTCCCACGCCTCGCTGTCGGGTTCGCCTGCGCCGTCGCGCTCATCGCGGCCCCTGCCGCCGCGACCGAGATTGCGACAGGTGCTGCCGACGGCCCCTATCAGCTCACCCTCTGCCCGCCGCTGAAGGGCGCGCTCGACCGCGCCAGGCTCGAATACCGCTGCGTGCCCTCCGACAGCGCCCGCGAGACGCTGCAGCGCATCGCCGCCGCCCCGTGCCAGCTCGGCTACGTGCCGCTCGACAGCCTGCTCGTCGAAGGTCCCCAGCTCGCCGGCGCCAAGGCTTTCACGCGCGTGCGCACGGGCGACGTGTACGAGTGCCTGTTCGCGGTCGCGCGCAACGGCGACCTCAAGACCTACGGCGATCTCGCCGCCAACGCTCAGCGGCTTCGCTTCGTGCTGCCGCCCAAGGCCTCGGCGAGCGCGGCCTCGTTCGGGCTCGTCCGCCAGGGCGATGCGGCCGGCCTCGGGCGCGCCGGCGCTGTGCTGCACGCAGCGCACATCGAGGAGGCGGTGAAGCTCGCGCTCAGCGCCGAGGATACGGTCGCCGTGTTCCTGGCGCCCGCCGACCCGGGCTCGGAGGTGTTCAAATCTATCCCTCGCCTCGGCGGCCACGTGATCGCGATGCTCGATCGTGCGATCCTGCGCCAGCAGATCGGCGGCGAGAAAGTCTACTTCGCCGAGGAGACCCCGATCGCACAGGCCCGCTGGCTCAAGGCCGGGCGGCGCATCGTGACCGCGTGCACACCGACGGTGCTCGTCACCGGCGCTCCGGACCGGATCGGCGATCCGCGAGCCCGCCAGGACCACGCCGACATGATCCAGACCGTGCAGGCGCTGAGGCCCGAGGCGCTGCTTCCCCGCCAGGGCACCTTCAAGCGGCTGTGGACACGCACGCGCGAAGTTTCCGGCGCGAGCGTCGAGCGGCTGCTCGGCCTGTCGGAGCGCGCACGCGAGCGCTCGCGGCCCTACCTCGACCAGGCGCAGGAGGCGACCGGCAAGGCGGTCGAGGCGACCAAGCCGGCCCTCGAGCGCGCGAGGCAGTGGGGCGCCGAGGCCTACGAGAAGGCCCGTCAGAAGGGCCGCGAGGTCTTCGAGCAGGGGACCGAGAAGCCTGCCGATCCGCCGAAACAGAATTAGCCGGTCAGGCTGCGCAGCGGGCGCGCCGCGCGCCGCGCCATTCGTCTGGGGAAACGCCCCCGGCGAGGTTGACAGGACCCGGCCACGGCCTCCAATCAGCGCTCGAGACCTCCCACGCGCGAGCATCCATGACCGTCCACCTCGTCAAGCTCTGCGTCGGCTGCGACAGCGTCGATGACCTCGCCGCCTGGCAGAAGCAGCGCCGTGCCGAGCTCAAGCGCGCGAAGCGCAGGCCCGAGCTCTATCACCGCACGTTCCAGACGCCGAAGCGACGCGACGAGCTCGTCGACGGCGGCTCGCTCTATTGGGTGGTCAAAGGCGTGATCCTGGTGCGCCAGCGGATCTTCGATCTTCGTGAGGGCACGAAGGACGATGGATCGCCCTGCTGCCTGATCATGCTCCGCAACGAGCTGGTCCCGGTTCGGCCGGCGCCGCGGCGCGCGTTCCAGGGCTGGCGCTACCTCGAGCCCGACGATGCCCCTCCGGACCTGAAGGGCGCGGCGGGCGGCGGCATCGCCGCCATGCCGCCCAAGATGCGCCGCGAGCTCGCCGATCTCGGACTGCTGTAGCGCCGGGACGAGCGAGAGGTCGTGCAGGCCAGCCGGGCTTACGGCTGCCCCGCGGAGACGTCCGTGCCGCATCGGGCGTGCGCAACCATGAGCACGGTCAGCAGGATGGCGAGCGCGAAAGCTGCCATGAACCAGGCCTGCCACAGGCTCCAGGTGAAGGCGGCGGTCGTTGCGGCGCTCGCGAAGGCGGCCGTGGCGAAGGGCTGCACACCGCGCGGCATGGCTGCGATCGACCTGAGCAGCGCCGCGCCGAGCGCGAGCAGCAGCAGCGCGCCGATGGCGCCGAGCTCGTACCAGGTCTGCAGGTAGATGTTGTGCGCGTGCGGCCCGGTGCGGCGCGCGTAGACCTGGCCGGGCAACGTCTCGTGGGGGACGCGCCGGTCGTCGAGCGTCTTGGTCGAGGCGATGCCGACTCCGAGCAGCGGCCGGCGCGGAACCTGCTCGGCGGTGAAGCCCCACAGGATGATCCGCTGCTTGGCGGTGTAGGGCATCGATCCGGCGAGGTGGAGCTCGCTCCGATAGGCGAGCGATGCCGCCGGCACCACCAGCAGCGTCGCCACGATCCAGCCGGTGGCAATGGCCGCGAGCCCGATGCGCGGCGCGATCCAGGCGAGGCCGAAGGCGGCGGCGCCGATCAGCAGCGCCAGCATCGACGTCTCGTGCTGGGAACGGAAGATCGTGAGCGCGGCGATGGCCGCGAGCACGGCGGCCAGCGGCCATACCCGGCGGACCCCGCGCACGGCGGCCAGCAACCCGAGCGCCGGCCACAGCACGAGCGTGATCATCGCCATGCTGCGGTTCGAAAGCCAGGCGCCGACGCTGTCGATCTCGCCGTTGACCACGGGCACATGCTTCGCCGGCGGGCGCGTGAACGGCAGCAGCGCATAGAGCGCCCGGCGCAAGCCGTGGCCGGAGAGTTCATCGGCGGCGACAATGGTGAGGCCGATGGCAAGGCCGGCGATGGCCCCGAGCGCGATCGCCCGCAGAATGCGTTCGGGCGCCGCGGCGAACACGGCCGCCGCGATCGCGAGCACGCCGACGAGCCCGGCGAGGATCGCGATCTTGCCGGCGCCTTCGAGGGGCGCGGCCGACCAGAGCAGGCTCGCCACGAGATAGGCGCCGACTCCAGCCGCCGCCCTCACCGGCAGGGGCCAGGGCCGCTGCACCACGCCCGGCAGCGCCTGTGGCGCAGCTGCCGCGATTGCAAGCCCTGCGATGAAGATCGACACGGCGAGGCTGCGGGGCAGCAGAACGGCCGAAATCACCAACACTGCCAATCCGAGTGTCAGCAGGCCAGGGCGCTGCTCCAGCAGCGCTCCCAGCGAGCGGGACCGGGGCTCGGCGGATACGGTCATGTGGTCGCATCTACACGCCTCGACTTGGTCTCGTCAAAGCGTCCGGCTTGCGCCGGCTCCGCATAGGATGTCATGGAAGCGGGCGCATCGGCGAAGCGACATGAGCATGAACGATAAGCGGACGACAATCGGCCCGGCGCCCGGGAATGACCTTCGCCCGGCCGGCCATCCGCCGGTCGCGACCGGCCGGATCGGTGTTCTGCTGCTCAATCTCGGCACACCGGATGCGACGGATTACTGGTCGATGCGCCGCTACCTCAAGGAGTTCCTGTCGGACAAGCGGGTGATCGAGGAGCCGCGGTGGAAATGGTGGCCGATCCTCAACCTCATCATTCTCTCCGTGCGCCCGGGACCCAAGGGCCGCGACTACGAGGCGATCTGGAACAAGGAGCGCAACGAGGGACCGTTGAAGACGATCACGCGCGAGCAGGCGGAGCGGCTCACCGTGGCGCTCGCCGGCGACCCGCGCATCGTCGTCGACTGGGCGATGCGCTACGCCAATCCGACGACCATGAGCCGCATTGAGCTCCTCCGGCGGCAGGGGTGCGATCGCATCCTGTTCGTGCCGCTCTATCCGCAGTATGCGGCCGCGACCACCGCGACCGCCTGCGATCAGGCCTTCCGGGCGCTGATGCAGATGCGCTGGCAGCCGGCGGTGCGCAGCACGCCCGCCTGGCACGACGACCCGGTCTACGTGGAAGCGATCGCGGCCTCGATCCGCGACCACCTCGAGACGCTCGATTTCGAGCCCGAGCGGATCGTCGCGACGTTCCATGGCATGCCGCAGAAATACCTCGAGCAGGGCGATCCCTATCACTGCCAGTGCCTGAAGACCTCGCGGCTCGTGCGCGATCGCCTCGGCTGGCAGGCCGAGCGCTGGGTGACGACGTTCCAGTCCCGCTTCGGCAGCGATCCGTGGCTGCAGCCCTATACCGACGCGACCGTCGCGGAGCTGGCGCGGTCGGGAGTGAAACGGCTGGCGCTGGTCGCGCCCGGGTTCGCCGCCGACTGCCTCGAGACACTCGAGGAGCTCGACGTCGAGAACCGCGAGATCTTCCTCTCCGGCGGCGGCCGGCAGTTCACCTATGTGCCGGCGCTGAATGCCGGCCGGCACGGCATGCGCGTGATCGAGCACGTCGTCCGCCGCGAGCTGATGGGGTGGGTGTAGGCCGCCGGCCGCCGCAGCATGGTGCGAAGCCGCCGAAGCAACTCGATTTACATTCATTCAACACGTATCTCTAGAACCTGAAATCAAGCCCGCAATTACAATATTTAATTAAGCCGGAATTCACCTTGTCTTTGGGTATCTCCCTTTAAATGCCTCCATCGGATGCCCACCTGCAGGGCGTCGGTTTGTGGTCGCTTCCATGGAGGGCGTCGATGGGTAGCTTCATGCCGTCTGGCCTCGAGATTCTCGGCCTCGTACTCATTCTCTTCGCCATTGCGGCGCTGTGGTCCACGGTCAAGATCGTGCCGCAGGGCTTCAATTACACGGTCGAGAACTTCGGCCGCTATACGCGAACGCTCGCGCCCGGCCTGCACATCCTGGTACCGGTGATGGAGCGCGTCGGCTACCGCATGAATATGAAGGAGCAGGTGATGGACATCCCGAGTCAGGACGTCATCACCCGCGACAATGCCATGGTGCGCGTCGACGGCGTCGCATTCCATCAGGTGCTGAATGCGGCCAAGTCGGCCTACGAGGTCGACCGGCTGGAGGCCTCAATCATCAACCTGACGATGACCAACATCCGCACCGTCATGGGCTCCATGGTCCTCGACGAGCTGCTCTCCAACCGCGACCAGATCAACGCCCGCCTGCTGCAGGTGGTCGATGCTGCGACGGAGGCCTGGGGCGTGAAGGTCACGCGCATCGAGATCAAGGATATCGCGCCGCCGCGCGACCTCGTCGACAGCATGGCGCGGCAGATGAAGGCCGAGCGCGAGAAGCGGGCGCAGATTCTGGAGTCCGAAGGATTGCGTCAGGCCGCGATCCTGAAAGCCGAAGGAGCCATGCAGGCCGTGGTGCTCGAAGCCGAGGGCCGCAAGGAAGCCGCGTTCAAGGACGCCGAGGCGCGCGAACGCTCAGCCCAGGCCGAGGCCGAGGCAACCCGCATGGTGTCCGAAGCGATTGCCAACGGCAACGTGCAGGCGATCAACTACTTCGTCGCCAACAACTACGTGAAGGCGCTCGAGAGCCTGGCCAAGGCGCCGAACCAGAAGGTGATCATGATGCCGCTCGAGGCGTCCTCGGTGATCGGCTCGATCGCGGGTCTGGCGCAGATCACCGGCGAGGCGTTCGGCAGCGGTGGCCCGTCGGGCGGAAAGCCGAACGGCGGCGGCAAGCCGGCACCGCAGACCTCGGGCCTGCCGCGCGTCTGACGGTCGAATGGAGGCCGGGCGGGTCGTGAGCCCCCCGGCAGATGTCAGGACGGAAGCTCGGGAGTAGGGATCATGTCATCGGCGCTCACGTTCCTTGGCTCGCTCGGGGCCTGGAACTGGTTCATCCTCGCAGTGCTGCTGTTCACGCTCGAGACGATCATTCCGGGTGTGCACTTCCTCTGGTTCGGCCTTGCCGCGGTCGCGGTCGGCATCCTCGGGCTGCTGGTCGCCGTCGCCTGGCCCTACCAGCTGATCATGTTCGCGATGCTGTCCATGCTGACCGTTTTCTGGGTCCGCCGCTACGCGGCCCCGGAGGTTGCAACCAGCGATCAGCCCGATCTCAACGTACGCGGCGCCCAGTATGTCGGCCGCACGCTGGTGATCGAGGAGCCGATCGTCGGCGGTCGCGGTAAGGTCCGCGTCGGCGATACGCTCTGGCCGGCAGCCGGCCCGGACGCCCCGGCGGGCGCGCAGGTCAAGGTCGTCGGCGCCGACGGAACCGTCCTCCGGGTGGCGCCGGCCTGACCCCGATCATGCCGGCACGCTCGCCGGCGGGCGCTGACGCCGGCGCCGTGGCGGCTCGGCGTTCCGCCCACCGAAGAGCGCCTTGCGCGGCGCGAGCGCGGCATTGAAGAAGTCCATGACCGCGCGCACGCGCGGCACCGCGCGCAGATCCCGGTGCGTGAGCAGCCAGAGGCCGATGGTGAGCTCGTCGAACACCGGGCTCAACCGCTTAAGGCTCGGCCGGCTGTCGCCGAAGTAGCAGGGCAGGAAGCCGATCCCGATATCCCGCTCGATGGCGTCGTGGATGGCGCGGAAGCTGTCGAAGCGCGCGGCCACGCGAAACCGGCCGCGATGACGGTTGAAGAAGTCGCCGACGCGCGAGCCGGAGATCCCGCCGCTCGGCGCGATCCATGCGGGCTCCGCGGCAAGCCGCGCCGGCTCGGTGCTCGCCAGCGCCTTTCGCCGGTGCGATGCCGCGCCGTAGATTGCAAAGCCGAGATCGCAGAGCCGCCAGCCGACGAGGCTGTCCGGCGGCTTTGCCGTCGCGCGCAATGCGACGTCGGCCTCCCGTGCGGCGAGATCGAGCATGCCGCTCGCCGACGATATCTCGAGCTGAACCTCGGGGTGGACCTCGCGAAGTCGTGGCAGCAGGTCCATCACGACGGTGGCGAGCAGGGAATCGGTCGTCGTGAAGCGCACGGTGCCGGTGGCACGCCGGTCGCGGCCCGCCACGTGCCGCTCGAGCGCGACGAGCTCTTCGGCCATGCCGCGCGCGACCGCGACCATTTCCTCGCCGCCAGGCGTCAGCTTGTAGCCCGATGCGAGCCGCTCGAAGATGCGCGCGCCGAGCCGCTCCTCGAAGGCGTTGATACGGCGCAGAACGGTCGAGTGCGTCACGCCGAGACGCCGCGCGGCCGCCACGATCGAGCCGGCGTCGGCGATCGCCAGCACGATCCTCAGGTTGTCCCAATCGAGGTTCCGCATGATTGCGGGTCATCCCCACCGATGCACCGGTCATGTGCAATTGTGCACATTCAATGAGAGGTTATCGTCAGTTGCGCCGGAAATGCAAACTGATCGAGCATCGCGCCTGCGGAAGAGCGGCGTCGTCGGAGGTCACTGGCATACTCGTTATGCCCCCGGCAAGGCAGATCCTCGCTCGGCGCCCTCTCCCGCAGTCCCTTACAGCCACCTCGGAACCCGCAGCCGGCGGCCGCTCGCGCAGGCCGCTGCGCCTTGCGTCGGGGTGCGCGCAGGTTCATGGTGCCGTGCAGCATCCGCCCTGCTGAGGAGACCGCCCATGGCCAGGCCGAACGAGGATCCCGTCGTCATCGTCGCCGGCGCGCGCACCGCGATCGGCGGCTTCCAGGGAACCTTTGCGGCAACACCGGCGCCGGAGCTCGGCGGCGCGGCGATCAAGGCCGCGGTGGCGCGCGCCGGGATCGAGCCCGACGACGTCGCCGAGGTTCTGATGGGTTGCGTGCTCCCGGCCGGCATGGGGCAGGCGCCGGCGCGGCAGGCGTCGCGCAACGGCGGGCTTCCCGACCACGTACCGTGCACGACCGTCAACAAGATGTGCGGTTCCGGCATGAAGACGGTGATGCAGGCGTTCGAGGCGCTGCATGCGCGGCCCCGCGACGTGATCGTCGCTGGCGGCATGGAAAGCATGACCAATGCGCCATTCATCCTGCCGAAGCTGCGCGGCGGCCAGCGGCTCGGCCACACCCAGATCTACGACCACATGTTTCTCGATGGGCTCGAAGATGCCTACGATCGCGGCCGCCTGATGGGCACCTACGCGGAGGATACTGCTCAGCAGTACCAGTTCACCCGCCAGCAGCAGGACGATTTTGCGATTACGAGCCTGAAACGCGCCAAGGCCGCCAACGAGGATGGCTCGTTCAGCAAGGAGATCGTGCCGGTCGTGGTCAAGTCGCGCAAAGGCCCGAGCGAGGTCACGCGGGACGAGCAGCCGTTTACCGCCGACCCATCCAAGATCCCGATGCTGAAGCCCGCCTTCCGCGAGGGTGGCACGGTAACGCCCGCCAACTCGAGCTCGATCTCCGATGGCGCCGCCGCGCTCGTGCTCATGCGTGCGAGCGAGGCGAAGCGGCGCAAGGCACACCCGCTCGCCCGCATCGTCGGCGCGGCAACGCACGCCCAGGCGCCGGCATGGTTCACGACCGCCCCGATCGGTGCGATGAAGAAGCTCCTCGAGCAGACCGGATGGTCGGCGAAGGACGTCGATCTCTACGAGATCAACGAGGCGTTTGCGGTCGTCACCATGGCAGCGATGCGCGACCTCGCGCTGCCGCACGAGAAGGTCAACGTGCACGGCGGCGCCTGCGCGCTCGGCCACCCGGTCGGGGCGTCGGGCGCGCGGATCATCGTGACGCTGATCGCGGCGCTGGAGAAGTATGGGAAGTCGCGCGGCGTCGCCTCGCTCTGCATCGGCGGCGGCGAGGCGACGGCGATCGCCATCGAGCGGGTGGCCTGACGGTATCCGGCGCGGCGATGACTTATCCCCTGTCGAAGGCCTTGTGGATCCTCGTCCAGCCATCGAGCCTGCTCCTCGGCGCGCTCGTGCTCGGGCTCAGCCTCCAGTGGCTCGACCGGCGCGCACGGCTCGGCCGTAGCCTCATGCTTGGTGCCGCGCTGGGGTTTGTGGCGGCCGGCTTCTCGCCGCTCGGCAACCTCGTTCTGCTGCCGCTCGAGCAGCGTTTCCCCGTGCCGGTGCTTGCGGACAACCGGGCGGCCGTCGCGGCCATCATCGTGCTCGGCGGCGCGGAGGACGGCCGCGTCGGCCGGGCGCGTGGCCAGCTGACGCTCAACGAGGCGGCGGAACGGATCACCGAGCCCGTCAACCTCGCGCGACGCTTTCCGAGCGCGCGGCTGGTCTTCAGCGGCGGCAGCGCCGACTTCTTCAGCGCAGGACAGCCGGCGGGACGCCAGATCGCCGCGTTCTGGGCGGCGGCCGGCATCGCTCCAGACCGGATCCTCTATGAGGAGCGCTCGCTCACCACCTATGAGAACGCGGTCGAGGTCCGCAAGCTTCTGAACCTGCGGAGTGGAGAGCTTGCGCTGCTCGTCACGTCGGCGGCGCACATGCCGCGGTCGATGGCGACATTCCGGCATGCCGGATTCGACGTGATCGCCTACCCGGTCGACTTTCGCACCGAAGGCTCGGCCGATCTCTGGCGACCGTTTACGAGCCTCTCGTCCGGCCTCAAGCGGCTCGATGATGCGGCCTACGAGTGGGCGGGGCTGGTCAGCTACCGCCTGCTCGGCCGCACCGCGACGCTGCTGCCGGCATCGTGAAGCACGGCTATTTCGGCTTGGCGATGGGCGTCGGCGTATCCTTGACCGGCTTCGGTTTCAACTCGGCGGCAAGATCGAAAGTCTTGCAGTTTTTGGCGGCGAGCTGGCGGTTGTAGGCCTCGAGGATCGCTCGATCGCGGGCAAAGTCGCGGTCCGGATTGGCGCCGTAGGTTGTCCCGCCGAACACCGGCGTTGCCACCGACTGGATGGTCTGCCCCGCGGCGCTGCCGACCTGGCGCTCGTTGTGGTCGCGGATCTGGAGAATGCGAACCTGCATGCGGCCGGTGAGCTTCCTGCAATCGAGCTTCGCCTCGTCGGGCCCGAGGACGTAGCTGCCGTTGTCCTGGAAGGTGCCGGCGTTCTCGGCATCCTGGGCGGCCTTGGCCTGCGCCGCCTGCACCTTGGCGTCGGGGCTGTAGCCCGGCAGGGCGCTGGCGCAGGCACCGAGCAGGAGCGCCGTCACCACGGCGGTGAGCAAAGGCTGGATCGGATTTTCGCGCATCGGGGACCGGATGATTCCCGCCATGAGAGCATGCCGATGGCGGCAGTTCTAGGGCGGGGGCAAAAGCCGACGGGTGACGTGGGGCGCCGGGATGGACTATCAAGTCTGGACAGAGCCAGGACGGAGAGCGAACCCATGCCACAGACCATTTCACTCGGCGTCAAGGCGCTGGTCGAGACCGCACGGCGCGAGATCGAGGAGCTTGCGCCCGAGCAGGCGATCACGCTCGTCGGTCGCGACGACGTCCAGCTCGTCGACATCCGCGACCCGCGCGAGCTCGAGCGGGAGGGACGGGTGCCGGGCGCCTTTCACTGCCCGCGTGGCATGCTGGAGTTCTGGCTCGACCCGGCGAGCCCCTATTTCAAGCCCGCGTTCGGCGCCGACAGGAAGTTCGTCTTCTTCTGCGCGGGCGGCATGCGCTCCGCGCTCGCGACCAAGACCGCGCAGGACATGGGGCTGAAGCCCGTCGCGCATATCGTCGGCGGGTTCGGCGCCTGGAAGAAGGCCGGCGGTCCCGTCGAGGGCGGCCCGGAGAGCTAGCCCATCCTTCGCACAGGCTCGCGGATCGGCATCGCGCGGGGCGGAGCGGAACCGGCAGGAGCGCGCCGAAAAGCGTAGCATGCGCTTACGGTTGAGGCGCGCGACGAACCGGGCCGCCCGCGCC
>Ga0114938_1000090_pt1 | contig 69569 bp, 54 predicted proteins | sample AshMeaBigSpring_FD_88675 | JGI IMG/M metagenome (GOLD analysis project Ga0114938, IMG submission 88675) | Groundwater microbial communities from Big Spring, Nevada to study Microbial Dark Matter (Phase II) - Ash Meadows Big Spring | ecosystem: Environmental > Aquatic > Deep subsurface >...
GCCCAGCGCCTCGGCCCTCCGCGCATGCACCGCGTGGCGGACGGTGATCCGCCGCAGCTGGGGAAAGGCGTCCCGCAGACGTTGCTCCAGGGCCTGGCAGGTCTCGGACCAGAGCGGCGCGGAGTGGGTCGTCAGGGCAAGGGTCAGTGAGAGATCATCACCCTCGAAGCGCAGATCGCGCACCTGGTCCGTCGTCAGCACGCTGCGCCCCGTTTCCGGGTCCTTGAAATCGGTCAGCAGCGACTCGACGCGGGCCTTGTCCGGGGTACGCTGATTCATCGCTTATCCTTTCCCGCCCGCAGGGGCGCTGGGTGGGGTCACGGGGTTACCCCGAGGGGCCAACAGGTTGAGCTGCCAAGTGCCTTACGAGGCGGGGGTGAACCGTTCCCATGCCGCGGGCAGGTGGAGCGGGAACTCCCCCAGCGGTGCTGGCTCGGCGGCCCCAGCCGCGGCCAGGTGCCGGCGCGCCACCCGCAGCACGGCCTCCAATCCGCGCACCGAGAACACGACATGGACCGCGCCCGCTTCCCGCAGCCACCATTGATGGTCTTCCAGTCCCCGGGCCGCCAGGATGATCGTCCGCGCGGCGCGAAATTCCCGCGCCACGCGGCACAGCAGCCCGGCGACCGCCCCCAGGTTGCCGGACGTCGCCTCCACGGCCACGACACTCGCGGGAGACTTCCGCAGTTCGTCGAGGCAATCCGCCGGGCTGCGCACCTGCCAGACGCGTGGTCCGCCGTCACCCGCCAGATTTTGCAGCCCGACCGCCCAATCCCCATTCTTCTCACAGACCAGCAGCCGGGCGCGGGGCAGCTGCCGATCGTGCGACCGAGCGCTCAGGTCCATCGCGGGAACGTCCTGCTGTGAGGGCAACGCATCTTCGTCCCGCTCCGGGGATGTCAGGGGTGCGAGACCTTTGCGTCGCGCCGCGCGGTCAGCACGGGTCGGCACGCCGGCCTGCCGGTGGTGGGAGGCGCGGTTCTGCCATGACTCTAAGTCGGATGTCGCGCCCTGGCAACCGCGTCGGCCCGCTGCGGCCGGCTTCAGCCTTCTTCCGCGCTGAACGGGCTGGTCGGGGCGGTGTTCTCTTTCGCCGGTGGTCGCGGCTGGTCGATCTGGGCCAGTCGCCGCAGGAACCGGGCCCGGGTGATTCCCAGGAGCCGTGCGGCCCGGGTCTTGTTGCCCCGCGCCAACTCGAGCGCACGCCGCATCAGCTCGGCCTCGACCTGGACGAGCAGCTCGTCCAGCAGCAGCGGCTCGACCCGCCGGCGCGGGTGAGCGGCCGCTTCAGCTGCCAGCCGCAGCCGCGGCGACAGCTCGGCGGCAGCCACGAGCGGTCCGTCGGCTGAGCGATGTGCCGCCTGGATTGTTTCGCGCAGCTCCTCCATGTCGTTCGGCCAGGGGTAGGCGCACAACTGGTCCAGCGCCTCGGGACGGAACCCACCGAGCTGGCGCCCGCCGGCGGCGTTTGCCTCCTCGAGGAAGGCCTGCGCGAGCAGCGCGATGTCCTGCCGCCGCTCGCGCAGCGGAGGCAGCTGGATCACCAGCGTGCTCAGTGCGTGGGCCAGGTCACGGCGAAAACTGCCGGCTGCGGCCAGCTCCAGCAGCGGCCGGCGGGCCGTGGCCAGCGTCTGCAGTTCCAGTTCCCGGATGTTCAGGAAGCCCACCAAGGCCGACTGCCCGTCCGGCGGCAACCGGTCGACATCCAACAGCAGCAAGGCGGCGGGCCGCTCCACCTCCAACTCGGCCGAACTCCGCACGAACGCCTCCATCGTCGTGGACAGCAGTTCCGCGTCCAGCAGCGCGCAGGAGAGCGGGGCCAGCGGCGGGGCCAGTTCCGGCCGCTCGCCGTAATGAATCATCCGCGCGACCTGCTCCCGGCCGCTGCCCGGCGGTCCCACGATCAGCACCGGCGCCTTCCCCGCGGCCGCCAGCTGTACTTGTCGGCGAACCTGGTGGATGGCCGGACTTTCACCTGCCAGGCGGGCCGTCCCGAATCGCCCGCCCAACTCGCGCCGCACGGCGATCAACCGTGCGTGGAGCCGCAGGTGTTCCTCCGCCACGTCGTCGAGCGGCTGGCCCGCATCCGGCAGGTCGGTGGGCGCCACAACCACCAGCAGCCCGCTCCCAACCAGCGGGTCGCTGCCCAGCGGCAGGAACTCCGCGCGCCGCAACGTCGCGCCCGCGCCGGACTGCCGCGCCACCGTGCCGCTCATGCGGCGGCCGCTGAACGACTCGGGCGGCGGGCAAAGCCCCGCCGCCAGTTCACTCGCCCCAGCCCCCGTCTGCCCGTGGTAATCGCAGCGCAGTCCAATCAAGGTTCCGATCTCGACACCCAGCCAATCGGCGCACGCCGGATTGCCGTAGACGATCCGCCGTTGTTCGTCCAGCAGGTAGACGGGAACCGCGGCGGAGTTCAGCAACTGGACGAGCGCGGTCTGGTGGCCGGCTGGACGCGCCATCGGTCGGTCGCAACTGTTCAGGCCCGTGGCAACCCCCCGACGCCGGCCGCCGGACAGCGGTGGCCCGGCCTGGGGGGGAGAGAAGCCAGGCGTCATTCAAGATTCATTCTAGCTGGGCCGCGACCCCTGCCGGGCGGGGTGGTCTGGCGGTCCTTTCGAGGGCCGGTTGTGGGCTGGCCGCCATGGGACGGGACAGCATGGCCGCTCGTCCCGCTTCCCGCGCTCGCTGGAGGAGTGGACCATGCAGGATGCCGCCGACCACCATCAGCACGGCGCAGGCCAGTGCCGCCAGACCCGCCCCCGCAACTCCGTCGGTGCCCACCGTTCGTCCGCCGACCGGCTCGTGAAAGTAGATCACACCCACCACGCGCAGGTAATAGCCCGCCGCGACGGCGGCGTTCAGCGCGGCGACGACGGCCAGCACCAGGAACCACCAGGCCGCGGCCGAATCGCCCAGGTCCCGGGCCGTCCCCAGGGCCGCGGTGAACAGGGTCAGCTTGCCCCAGAACCCGGCCAGCGGGGGAATCCCGGCCAGCGAGAACATGAAGACGGCCAGCGCCGCTGCCAGCCACGGGCGGCTGCGCCCCAGGCCGGACAACTGAACCACGTCGTTCAACTCCTCCCCGCCGCCGCTCAGGCAGGCCAGGGAGGCGAACGTTCCGGCGGTGGCCACGCCGTAGATCAGCAAGTAGAAGAGCAGCGCCCCCAGTCCCTCGTAGGTCGGGGCCCGCGATCCGGACGACGCCAGGGCCACCGCCAGAGCGATCAACATGTAGCCCGCATGGGCAATGGACGAGTAGGCCATCAGCCGGCGGATGTTTTTCTGCCACAGCGCGCACACGTTGCCCAGTGTCATCGTGAGCGCGGCCAGGGCCAACGCGATCTGCCACCCCAGCGGCTGGATCGTCGGCATCGCCAACACCACCAGCCGCACCAGGGCCACCACGCCCGCGATCTTGGGGACGACCGCCAGCAGCCCGGCATTGAGATGCGACGCGCCCTGGTAGACATCGGGGGCATAAAAATGGAACGGCACCGCGGCGATCTTGAAGCCCAACCCGGCGAAAATCAACACCAGCCCGAGCGGCAACAAGCCCAGGAGCTCCGCGCCGGCACCGCCCGCCGAGGCCGCCACCAGCTGGTCGCGAATCTCGACCAACCCGGTCGACCCGGCGACACCGTAGAGAAAGCTGATTCCATACAGCAGCAGCGATGAGGCCAGGATGCTCAGGTAGAAGTACTTCGCCGCCGCCTCGGCCGACGCGTCATCGGTCCGCCCCAGATAGAGCAGCACATAGGTCGGGATCGACACCAACTCCAGACCGACGAACAGCAGCACCAGGTCGCCCGCCGTGCTGGCGAGCATCAGTCCCACGAAGACCAGGATCAGTGATCCGAGGTACTCGCCGGGCAGCCGGACCGTCGGGGCCCGGAGGCCGGACAGCACGAACAGCCCCGCGAAACAGACGGCTGCCAGGCGCATCGTCTGGCCGAACATGTCGAGCGTCAATGGCCCGAAGACGACCCGGGCCACCTGCGGCGGCGCCCCGTCCAGGTCCCATCCCGCCCACCGCGGCTGCAGGGCCAGGTCCTGCCGCAGCAGCGAAACGGCCAGGACAAACAGCGTCGCCAGCGTCAAGAGGCCCCACCCGCGCTGGGCCCCGGTCATGGCGCTGCCCACGTAGATCCATGCCGCCAGCACCACCAGGGTGATCTCGGGCAACAGGATGGCGATCGTCTCAGTGCTGGTCGGCACGGCTCCACCTCACCTGATCTGGAAACCGGCGGCGGCTCGCCCCAGACTCGGGCAGCGCGCGGGGCAGCCACCCGCGACCGCGGTCCCGGTCCAATCGCACATCGTCCCGGTCCTGCTCCGGCCGGGCCCATCCCGCGACGCGGTCGCCCTTTCCCGCGGACGTCCACGCCGTCGCCGTGGCGCGCGGGGCGCGGGAAGAGGCGGAGACGCGGCCGAAATCGGCGCCAGGACGCGGCCCACGCTCGATGCGCGGTTGGGCCAGCTTCTCCTGCGGTGTGTGGACCTGCCGCAGCGGACGCTCCATGGCGTCCGCCATGCGGTCCAGCGCCGGTCCCACCGGATCCAGGAACCAGCGCGGCGCCAGGCCGATCCAAAACACAAACACCGCCAGCGGCACCAGGGCCGCGACCTCGCGGAGCGACAAATCGGGGGACGCCGCCGGCGGCCCGCCATCATGCGGCTCGCGCAAGGGACCAAAGCAGATCCGCTGGACGAGCCACAACATGTACCACGCCCCCAGGACCACGCCCAGGAGGGACAGGACCGCGATCACCTTCAGCTGGCCCGAGACCGCCGCCGGGGCCTCGGCCCAGCCGCGCTGGAACATGCCCAGGAGCACCAGGAACTCGCCCGCGAAACCGTTCAGGCCCGGCAGCCCGATGCTCGAGAAGGTAAACAGCAGCAGGAAGAACGCCATCACCGGCATCCGCCGCGCCAGCCCGCTCAGGCGGCTGATCTCCCGCGTGTGGTACCGCTCGTAGATCATGCCGACCAGCGCGAACAGCGCCCCGGTCGATATCCCGTGGTTGATCATCTGCAGCAGGCTGCCCTGAGTCCCCAGCCGGTTCAAGGCGAACAGTCCCACCATGCAGAAACCGAGGTGGCTGACGCTGGAATAGGCGATCAGCCGCTTCATGTCGCTCTGGGCCAGCGCCACCAGCGCCCCATACAGAATGCCGATCACCGCCAGCCACAGCAGCCAGGGCATGCCCCGGGCGGCCGCCTCGGGCAAGAGCGGGATGCTGAACCGCAGAAATCCGTAGGTGCCGATCTTCAGCAGGATGCCCGCCAGGATCACGCTGCCCGCCGTGGGTGCCTGGACATGCGCCAGCGGCAGCCAGGTGTGCAGCGGAAACAGCGGCACCTTGATCGCGAATCCGGCAAACAGGCCCGCGAAAACCAGCCACTGCAGCTGCCGCGGCAAAGGGTGCGCGGTGACCGAAGCGGTCAGCGCGGGGATCGAAAACGTCAGTCCGCCGCGGCCGGATTGCGAGGCGTCCCAGAGCACGATCGCCAGCAGGGCCAGAAATGTCAGCACGCTGCCGGCCAGCGTGAACAGAAAGAACTTGGCGGCCGCGTAACGCCGCTGCTCGCTGCCCCAGATGCCAATCAGGAAATAGAGCGGGATCAGCGTGAACTCGAAGAAGATGTAGAACAGCAGGATGTCACGCGCCGTGAAAACCCCCAGACAACCGCACCCCAGCAGCAGCAGCATCCCGTAGAACAGGGCGGGACGATCCGCGATCGCCTCCCAACTGACCAGCACCGACGTCACCAGCAACAGGGCCGAGAGCCCGAACAACCAGAGGTTCAGCCCGTCCAGCCCCACGCTGAAACGCACGTCCAGCCCCGACTCCGGTCCCAGCCAGGCCAGCTCCGAGACGGCATACTCCCCGCCCGCCAGCGGAGCACCCCGATATCCGGCCAGCAACACGGCGGCCGCCAGCAGCGTCAAGACGGTGGTCAGCAGCGCCACCATCCGCACCACCGTGCGTCCCCAGGTCGACACGAGCCCGACCGCCAGGGCGCCGGCCAGGGGCAGAAATATGGTCAGGATCAGCAGCCGCGCCATGTCGCTCGATGCCCCTATCCCGCGCCCCACAACACGCGGGCCGCAATCAACGTGAGGATGCCCAGCAGCATCGCCAGGCCGTAGAACGGCACCAGCCCCATCTGCAAGGCCCGCATCAGGCCGCCTGCCCATACCGGGATGCGGCCCAGCACGTTCACCAGCCCGTCCACCAGCCACCGATCGGCCGCATCGCAGACAGCCGCCGTCGCCCGCAAGGGCCAGACGACCAGCACCGCGTAGATCTCATCCAGGAAGAACTTGTCCCGCGACAGCCGGTAGGGTGAGACGTAGTACCCGATCAGCAGCGGCGAGATCAGCAGCAGGATCAAAAGCAACACCAGGTTGCCCAGCAACCTGGCCAGCGATCCCAGCCCGGCGGCGTCCGCGCCGCGGCGAATGGCCGCGACCAGCGGCATCCCGGCCAGACGCGCGCCCCAGGGTCGCTCGGCCAATCCCTTCAGCCAGCGGCCGTCCAGCAGCCATGTCAGCAGTTCGATCTCGCGGTCATGACCCAGGTAGAGGAAGGCCGCCAGCCCGATCCCCACCAGGGCCGCCACGCTGCTGGCCACGGCAATGTCGTAGTGAAACCCGCCTGCCCCGGCCGACTCCCGGATCGTCGCCAGCGTCAGCGACGGGGTCTCGGCCAACAACCGCGCAAAGCCGCCCGTGCCGGTCAGCCATCCGCCCACGACGGCCGCACCAACCGCCAGGATCACCAGCGGGATCACCATGCTCCGCGGCGATTCGTGCGCGTGCTCTCCCGCCTCGTGCGGAATCCGCTCGCGCCCATAGAACGTCAGGAAAAAGGCCCGGAAGGTGTAGATGGCGGTCAGGAAGGCGGTGCCGAGCCCCACCCAGTACAGCCCGCGGTAGACACGGGCGTGCTGCCGCAACTGGCCCGTGCTGAGCGCCGGCCCCGAGCCACCCTCCCGCCCCGCGTCCCACCGCGCATGGCTGTCGACGCCCGCGACGACCCGGTCGGAAGCAGGGCGGTCGGGGGTCGTGTGCCCGGCCGCCGCACCCGGCTGCGGCTGGCGATGCGCCAGTTCATGATCCAGTTGATGAGCCCGCTCGTGGACCGAGGCCAGGATCGCGTCCTTGCTCCAGAAACCCGACAACGGAAAGACTCCCGCCAGCGCCAGGCAGCCCACGGCAAACGTGACGTGCGTGACGGGCAACACGCGCCGCAGGCCGCCGAACCGCCGCATGTCGATCACGTGGCCCATGGCGTGCATCACGCTGCCGGCGCCCAGGAAGAGCAGGGCCTTGAAGAACGCATGGGTGAACAGGTGGAACATGCCGGCGGTGATGCCGGCCAGCGTACCGGTCCCCAGCGCAAGAAACATGTAGCCCAACTGGCTGATCGTCGAATAGGCCAGGATCCGCTTCAGGTCGAACTGCGTCAGGGCCATCAGGGCGGCCAGCAGGGCGGTGAAGCCGCCGATGGACGCCACCACCAGTTGCGCCTCGGGCGAGACCGTGAACAGCGGGGCACACCGCGTCACCAGGTACACGCCGGCCGTCACCATCGTCGCGGCGTGGATCAAGGCACTGACCGGCGTGGGACCCTCCATCGCGTCGGGCAGCCACACGTGCAGGGGGAACTGGGCGCTCTTGCCGCAGGCCCCCAGCAGCAAGCAGAGGCAAATCGCCAGCCCCACGCCTCCCCCCACATAGCCCAAGGCGCCTGACAGCCGGGCCTGGCCCAGCACCCCGTCCACCCCCGGGCTGTCGTGAAAATTCAACGTGCCGTACGTGATCCAGATCAGGAAGATCGCCAGGGCGAAACCGACATCGCCCACGCGGTTCACCAGGAAGGCCTTCTTCCCCGCGGCCGCCGCCTCCGGCTTCTGGTACCAGAAGCCGATCAGCAAATAGCTGCACACGCCGACCGCCTCCCAGAAGACATACACCAGCAGAAAGTTGCTGACCGACACCAGCATCGTCATGGAAAACACGAACAGCGAGATGCAGGCGAAGAAACGCCAGTAGCCGCGATCGCCCCGCATGTAGCCGATCGAATAGATTCCCACCAACGTGGAGACGAAGGTGACCATCACCAGCATGATGGCGGTCAGCGCGTCGGCTCGCAGCACGACGTCGACCCGCAGATCACGCAGCCCGCCCGGCTGCACCGCCACACCTGTCGGGCTGGGTGGGGCCGGGGCCTGGCGGTACGCCCCCGCCACGTCGACCCACGACCAGCAGGTGACGAGCAGTTCGGCCGGCGCGCCGCGGACCTCCAGCCGCTGCTGCCAGGATGCCACGAGCATCAGGCTCAAGACCAGCGAGCCGACCAGGCCCAGCACGGTCGGCCAGTGGCTGCTGTCCCGCAGGACGTGCGGGCCCAGGACCACGGTCACCAGGCAGGCGGCCAGCGGCAGGGCAGGGATCAGGACCAGCAGCGTTTGCGGCTCAAACATGACTTCGGTGCAGCGCCTCGTCAGGGTCCCAGGGTGGCTCGATTCCCGCGGGCGTGAGGCGCGGCCATTGCGGCGGCTCCTCCCGTTCCTCGGGCACCTCGCGATCGACGTAACGCGCCTGCCCCTCCTCGCGCAACTGCTGCCAGGCCACGATGTCCAGGCTGCCGCTGCGCTGGCGGAGCATCAGGATCAGGGCCAGGGCGATCCCCGCTTCGCAGGCCGCCACGGCCAGGATGAACACGACCAGCATCTGTCCGCCCCAGTCGTCGTGATAGCGGCCCCACGCCACGAGGCTGACGGAGATGCCCTGCAGCATCATCTCGGCGCAGAGGAACATCACGATCAGGTTGCGCCGCACCAGGAACCCGGTCAGCCCCAGGCCGAACAGCAGGGCGCCGATCAGCAGATAGTTTTGCAACAGGGCCAGCTCGCTCATCGTGTCCCCATCCCCTCCCGGCCCCGTGACGGCTGGCTGGCGATCGAAATCGCCCCCACCAGGGCGACCAGCAGCATGGTGCCGGCCACCTCCACGGCGATCAGGTGCCGGGAGAACAGCTGGCCGCCGAGGCGGGCCATATGGTCGGGATGCAGCACGTCCTCCCCGCGCGCCAGGGCCGTGGGGCCGGCGATCCGCGCTCCGGCATCCAGGCCCTCCGCCGGCGTTCGCGGTCCCGCGGCGGCGGCGCCGCCCAGCAGGGCCACCGCATGCACGGTTGTGACGACCAGGGCGAGCGCCGTCAGCGCGGCCAGCGCGGCCGGCACGCGGCCCCAACTGATCCGATCGTAGTAGGCGTGTCCCGCCGGCTGCGCCAACATCAGGATGAACAGGAACGTGACCACGATGGCCCCCGCGTAGACGACGACCGTGGCAACGCCCAGAAACTGGGCGCCCTGCAGCAGAAACAAACCGGCTGTGCCCAAGAGCGTGACGGCCAGCCAGATCGCGCAGTAAACCGGGTTCTTCGTGCAGACCGTGGCGGCGGCCGCCGCCAACGTCAGTCCGGCTACCAACCAGAACCCCGTTTGGGCAAGCGGGCTGCCCAGCCCCGGCAGCAGGGAGGCCAGGATCACCAGTCCCGCCGCCGCCAGACCGCAACCGAACCAGCGGCCCAGCCGCCGGCCGCCCGGCAACATCCACCAGATGCCGGCGGCCCCCACCAGCGCCGCCGCCGTCGCCCGCCCCCCCGGCGAGACCAGGAAATGCCAGGCCCCGCCGGCCCGCCCGGCCCAGCGGGACGCCTCCTCCGCCCACAGCAGCAGGAGCGGCTGGTTCATCCGGCCCCTCCTCCGCGCGACGACCGCATCGGCTCCAGCTCGTGCGTGGCGTCAAAGACGCTCAGGAGCTTCTCCTTGTCGAAGACCATCTCCTCCCGGCTCCGCCCGGTCAGGTTGTACAGGCTGGTCAGCTCGATCGCATCCACCGGACAAGCCTCCTCGCACATGCCGCAGTAGATGCACCGCAACTCGTCAATCGTGAAGCTCTCCGGATACTTCTCCCGGTCCGGCCAGGGGCTCTCCGCGCCGACGATGTCGATGCAGTGCGCGGGACAGGCGGTCGCGCACAGGAAGCAGGCCACGCACTTGACCCGCCCCTGCTCGTCGCGGTTCAAGCGGTGCACGCCGCGATAGATCAGCGGGGCATCGATCCGCGGCTCCTGGTCGGGGTAGCTGACCGTCACCTTGCGGGAGACCAGATGCCGCGAGGTCGTGGTCAGGCCCTGCACCAGCAGCGGCAGGTACATGCGGCCCGCCAGCCCCAGTTGCGGCTCCTCCACCCAATTGATCCGCGGGTCATCCGCTTTCATCACGCGTTCCTCTGCCTCACGTGGGATAGGCTTCCAGCCTGTCTCCGTTCTGCCTCGTCCACGTACTCAGCATCGCGGTACTCGTACTCGACCGATCTCTTGGACACGCTTTGCACAGGATTCGACGGGGTCAGGCGTAACCGTTCACAGGGCGGGGTCTGGTCCATTTTTCGGCTGTAAAGCTCTGCCAGACCCAAACGCGCTGGCCGAAAACATGGACCTGACCCCCTGGAATCGCCCACCCGGGGTGCGAACGGTTATGGGTCAGGCACATGTTTTGGGGCTGGCAATGGCTCCTGGCAACATCAGCTTTTCCTGGCCACATCAGCCGGCACGCGCTAGCGTCCGGTTCCAGCGCGGAAACCGTGGGCGATCGCCCATCGGCTGATTCCGTTGCCAGGAATTTTTGCCGCACCCCCTGTTTTCGGCCCGCGCGTCGGCGCTGGGTGGGGTCTGGTGGCCGAAAAATGTACCAGACCCCGGCCTGTGAACGGTTACCCCGAGTGCATATCGATGCACTCCGCACCAAATCGCCTTGCGTGATGCCGGGACGTCCGTCGTTGCGAGGCATCCGCCGGCGGGCACGGGCACGAAACAGGTTTTCGTGATTCTGGGAAGGCGAGGCTCCCGCCGAGCCGAGAACCGGCTCAGCGCGGCGGCTCGGCAGGAGCCTCGCCCTCCCAGGATTTGCAGCCCTGATTGCCGTGTTCCGTATCTCCCAGGATCACGCAAAACTATTTAGCCCCCCGTTGCGGCACAACCGGAGGCTGGCGCGCTTTGGCTGATTATGTCGTTTCACCGTCCGACGACGACGTATGTGTTACCGCTGCGGGTCGATCTCGTACCTGCGCAGGTCCAGCCGCGGCCGGTTGTCGCTGACCTCCGGACCCGACAGGGCGACGGCCGTCCACGCGGCGATTGCGACGAGCCAGCCCGCCAGGCACGCCAGCAGGGTCGTGCGGGCGCCCAGCGCGCCCAGCTGTCCTCCCGCGGCCGCGTGCGTCCATTCGCCCACGGCCGCCACCGCCACCAGGTTCACGACGCCCAGCGGCAGCATGATCTTCCAGGCCAGCGACATCAACTGGTCGAACCGGAACCGCGGCCAGGTCCAGCGGACCAGCATGAAGAACAGAATCACGGCGACCACCTTCACCATCAGCACGCCCACGCGCACCAGGGCCAACCCCCAGCCCACCTGCTGGCCCGCGCCGGTCAATCCCCAGAAATGCCAGCCGCCCAGGAAGAGGATCACGATCAGACACGAAGCGGTGATCATATGAATGAACTCGGCGGTCAGAAACAGCACCAGCTTCATCCCGGCATACTCCGTGTGGTAACCGCCGACCAGCTCCTGCTCGCATTCCGGCAGGTCGAACGGCAGCCGCCCCGCCTCGGCAAAGGCCGCCACGGTGAAGACCACGAAACCCAGCGGCTGAGACAGGGCCAGCCAGATCCCGGTCTGGGCCTGGTGCGTGATGATCCCGTCCAGCCTGAGCGTGCCTGCCGCCAGGACCGCCCCCAGGATTGCCAAACCCAGCGGCAACTCATAAGCGATCAGCTGGGCGCTGGACCGCAGGGCGCCGAGAAAACTGTACTTGTTGTTGCTCGCCCAGCCGCCCAGGATCACGCCGTACACGGCAATGCTGGAGACGGCGAAGACGTAGAGCATCCCCACGTCCAGCCCGGGGGCGATCACCAGCTCCAGCGGCTGCTCGATCCCCAGCCCCGGCATCGCCGGCAGGACGCTGCCCACCGGAATCACGGCGAAAACCGCCAGGGAGGCGGCCATGATCGTGACCGGGGCCAGCAGGAACAGCGGGCGATCGACGTGCGCCGGCGTGTATTCCTCCTTGAACAACATCTTCAGCCCGTCGGCCAGCGGCTGGCCCAGGCCCAGCAGCCGGATCCTGGTCAGCGGGATGCCGACGCGGTTCGGACCGTGCCGGTCCTGGATCCAGGCGGCGATGCGCCGCTCGAGCAGCACGAAATAGGCGGCCGCCGTCATCAGGCCGCCGATGACGACGGCGATCTTGATCAGCGCAATCAGGAGGGACATGACCATCGTCGGCTGCTGTCACGGGTCGGGGTCTGGTCCCTTTTTCGGCCGATGCGCTCCACCTCCCGGATACGCGCTGGCCGAAAACATGGACCTGACCCCCTGGAATCAGGGAAAATCTTCCACCGGGCTGTGAACGGTTACCATGACCATCGTCGGCTGCCGCGGCGAAGCCGCAATCCAGGTAGTTGTTACCAGGTCATCCGCGCATCTCACCCCACGCAACCGCGGCGGACCGTAGCCGTCACGCTCCGCGTGACGACAGGCAACTCGCCGAGCGTGACGGCTCGGAACAAACGCGCGCGGCACGGGCCCGCGGCCGTCAGACCGGGGCCAGCAGCTGGACCTTCAAGTCCACGCCCACCTCCGGCACTCCCTCGGCGGCCGCGGCAAAATAGGCGTGCTCGCGGGCCACCTCCGCCAGCACCTGCGACGCACGGTACAGGCCGTGGCGCCCGGACAGCCGCCACAGGAGCGGCCCCTCGGGCAGCACCTGGGCGGGGGGACGGACGGCCCAACGAAACGATTGCAACCGGTCGGTGGCGCTCACGTACGAACCGTCGCGCTCGGCAAAGGCGGCGCCCGGCAGCTGGTACGTGGCCCGATCCCACAGCGGCGACTCGAACAGGTCCTGCACCACCAGCAGCGGCACCTCCGCCAGGGCCGCGGCCCAGGACTCATCATGCCAGTCGGTCTTGTAGCCGCCCGAGACCCACAAGCCCTGGATGCTCTGTGCCGCGATCAGCTCCGGCAGCTGAGCCAACTCCACCTGCTCGGGCGCCAGCCGCGAGACGATCTCCTGCACGCCCCGCCGGTTGGGGCACTTCTCGGCGCGGATCGTGAAGCCGCCCGGGAACGTCTCGTCGCGGCCGACACGGGGGACGGGGCCCAGCACCAACAACGCGGCGGGGTCGATCGCCCGGGCATAGCCGGCCAGCAGGTAGGCCTCTTCGACCGTCAGGTGGGGGGAGAAGACGACCGCCAGCCGTCCCGCCCGCCGCAGGTCGGCGTCCAACTGATCCGGCAGGCTGGACCACGGCAACTCCTCCCACCGCGCACCCACCCGCCGGCGCGGGCCGGCGACCCGCCGCGGACTGTGCACGTGTTGGAACCCGTACCGTCCCTCGTCGCACATCCACCAGCGGTTGACGTGCGGATTCTCGCGGGGCTTCAGCCGGTAAATCCGGTCCTGATTCTCCTCGACGTGGATCGAGCAGCCCGTGGCACAGCCCGCGCAAACTCCGGCGTGCCGCTTCAGGAACCACACCCGCTGCCGGTAGAGAAACTCCGTATCCCCCAGGGCGCCCACGGGACAGATGTCGACCACGTTGCCGGACAGCTTGTTGGCCAGCGGATATCCGGGAAAGACGTCGATCTCCTCCTGGCTGCCCCGATTCACGATCATCAATTCATGCGTGCCGGTGATCTCCCGCGTGAAGCGCACGCAGCGGGTACACATCACGCAGCGATCGACGAACAGGGTGACCGTGCCGCCCACCGGCCGCCGGCGGCTGGTGAACGGCTTGATGTCGGCCCGCCGTTCGGCCTGGCCGTACTTGAAATGGTAGTCCTGCAGCAGGCACTCCCCCGCCTTGTCGCAGATCGGACAATCGATCGGATGGCGGAGCAGCAGGTCCTCCTCGACCAACGCCCGCGCGGCGGCTACCTTGGCGCTGTTGGTGACAAACACCGTGCCCGGAGCCGCGGGTGTCTGGCAGGCGGGCACCAGCTTGGGCACCATGCTGATCTCGCCGGTCGCCGCATCGCGCCGGCCGGTCTCGACCAGGCACATCCGGCAGCTGGCCACGACCGACAGCCCCGGGTGCCAGCAGTAATGGGGGATCTCGATCCCGGCGCGGGCCGCGGCCTGGATGCCGTTCAGCCGCTCGTGGGCGCCGATCTCAATTTCCTGGCCGTCGACCAGTACCTTGCTCATGATTCTCTGAATTCCGTTGCGTGGCCGCCGGCTTCGCAGCGGGGTCCATGCACGGCCAGGCCTGGGCCGGCCGGCTGCGCCGCGACAGCTGGCTCGGTCTGGCGGTATCCTCCCGGGTTGGTCCGCCGGACATAGTCCTGGAGCTCGTCGCGAAACTTGTCCATCGCGTTCTTCAGCGGCCAGGCAGCCCCATCGGCCAGGCCGCAGATCGTGGTGCCGGGAATGATCCCGATCGAGTCGGCGATTTCCCGCAGCAGTTCCAGGTCCCGCCAGCGCCCCCGGCCCGCCCGAATCCGCTCCAGCATCCGCAGGGCCCAGGCGGTGCCCTCGCGGCAGGGCGTGCACTGCCCGCAACTTTCGTGGGCGAAGAAGCGGGCCGTGTTGTGCAGGAAGTCGACGATCGCCACGGTTTCGTCCAGCACGATCACGGCAGCCGTCCCGAGCCCCAGGCAGCCGTAGCGGCCCGGACCGCTGAAGTCCAGCGGACAATCGAGCTCGTCGGCCGAAAGCAGGCCCATGCTGATGCCGCCCGGCACCACCGCCTTGACCCGACGACCCTTCCAGACGCCGCCGCCGAACTCGTCAATCAACTGCCGGGCAGTGATTCCCAGCGGGGCTTCGTAACAGCCCGGCCGCGCGACGTGCCCGCTCAGGCAATACAGCTTCGGCCCGTAGCTGCCCGGATCGCGCGGGTCGCGCGGATCGGCGGGCGTGCCGATCGATTTGAACCACTCCGCGCCGCGGGCCGCGATCTGCTTCACGCACGCGACCGTCTCCACGTTATTGACGACGGTGGGCTTGCGAAACAGGCCCTCCACGGCCGGGAAGGGCGGCTTGATCCGGGGCCAGGCCCGCCGCCCCTCCAGGCTCTCGATCAACCCCGTCTCCTCGCCGCAGATATACGCGGCGGCGCCCTGGTGGAGATACACGTCCAGGGCGTAACCGCTGCCCAGCACGTTCCGGCCCAGGTAGCCGGCCGCGTAACATTCGTCGATCGCCGCCTGCAGCCGCTCGCGGGCCCGCGGGTACTCGTAACGGAGATAGATGTACGCCGTCGTCGTCCGCGTGGCGTAGCTGCTGAGGATCAGGCCCTCCAGCACCTGGTGCGGGTCATCCTCCATCAGCACGCGGTTGTTGAACGTGCCCGGCTCGCTCTCGTCGGCATTCAGGCAGAAGTAGATCGGCCCGGGGTGATCCTTGGGCAAGAAGGTCCATTTCAAGCCGGTGGGAAAACCGGCGCCGCCGCGGCCCCGCAGGGCGCTCTCCTTGACCAGGGTGACGACCTCGGCCGGCTGCAGCGTGGCCAGGGTCCGGCGGAGCGCCGCGTAACCGCCCGCGGCCTCGTAGACCCGCAACGTGTGGCTGTCCGCCTTTCCCACCTGGGCCAGCAGTACCGGTTCGAATTCGGCCAAGTCCCGCCCGCCTTTCCTGCCGCGCTACCCCGCCTGTCCGCGGGACGGTCCAAGCGATTCGAGCAACCCTTCGGCCGCCGCCGGCGTGAGGTTCCCGTGCAAGCGCTGGCCCGCCAGGAGGCAGGGGGCCAGCTCGCACGCCCCCAGGCACTCGGCCGCCTCCAGCGTCAGCCGGCCGTCGCGGGTCGTCCCGCCCGGCTCCAGCCCCAGCCGACCGCAGAGGTGCTGGAGAATCTCCTCCCCGCCGCGCAAGGCACAACTGAGGGACCGGCAGACCCAGGCCCGCGTCCGGCCGTGGGGCGCGGCCTGCTTGAAGAACCCGTAGAACGAAAGCGTGTCCTGCACCTGGGCCGGCGACAACTCCAGGAACTCCGCCACCTCCACCACCGCCTGCAACGGCACATGGCGGAGATGATGGTGCACCACGTGCAGGGCCGGCAAGGTGACCGCCTGCCGCGTCGGGTACCGCCGCAGGTACGCCTCGATCTCGGCGATCATCTCCGCGGTCAGAATCCGTTCAGCGGCCATGGTTTACCGGTCCAACTCGGCGGCGATGATGTTCAGGCTGCCCAGCACGGCGACCACGTCGCTGAGTGTATGCCCGCGAATCAAGTGCGGGAAGAGTGCAAAATGGAGGAAGGACGGCGGTCGGCAACGGGCGCGGTAAGCCACGTTGCTCCCGTCACCCACCAGGTAGAACCCCAGTTCGCCATTGGGGGCCTCGACCGCCGCGTACGCCTCCTCGCAAGGAACGACGAACCCCCGGTTGGCCATCACCAGTTCGAAGTGCGTGATGGTGCCTTCGATCGTCTGGTACACCGCCGACTTGCCGGGCAGCGCCGCGCGCTCCTCCGGGCCGACGTTGATTGGACCAGCGGGCAGGTGCTCGACCGCCTGCGCCACGATCCGCAGGCTCTCGCGCATCTCCGCCATCCGCACGTAGTAGCGGGCGAAACAGTCGCCGGCGGCGGCGCAGCAGACCTGGAAGTCGAAGTCGGCGTAGGCCAGGTACGGTTCGTCCTTGCGCAGGTCGCGCGGCACGCCGCTGGCCCGCGCCACCGGTCCGCTCACGCTGCGGTGGATCGCGTCCTCCCGGGTCAAGACCCCCACGCCGCGGGTGCGGTCCACGAAAATGCGGTTGCGGTTCAACAGCCGCTCCATGTCGTGCAGCGTGGCGGGAAATTCGCGCACAAACGCCCGAATCTTCTCCACCACCAGGGGCGTCATGTCGTGCATCAGCCCGCCGACGCGCGTGTAGCTGTTGGTGAAACGGGCGCCGCACAGCGCCTCGAAGATGTCGTAAATCCGTTCCCGCTGGTAGAAGGCGTAAAGGAAGAAGGTGAAGGCCCCCACGTCCAGCCCCATCGCCCCGACGCTCAGCAGATGGTCGCTGATCCGAGCCAACTCCGCCACGATCACGCGGATGTACCGGCAGCGGGGCGTGAGTTCGATCCCCAGCAGCGTCTCCACCGCCTGGTGCCAGGCCACGTTGTTCGCGATCGGCGAGACATAGTTCATGCGATCGGTGACGGTCACGTACTGGTTGTAGTCCAGGTGCTCGCCGATCTTCTCGAAACCCGAGTGCAAATAGCCGATATCGGGCTGGGCATCGACCACCCGCTCGCCGTCCAGCTTGATCACGATCCGCAACGTCGTGTGGGTCGCCGGATGCTGGGGACCGAAGTTCAGCGTCCAAAGATAGTCCTCGCCCGCCAGCGGGCTGACGCGCGGGGTGTCCAGGGGGGTCAGCGGCATGGCGCAAACAAGCGATGGGGGCCGGTCCCGGTCACGCCTGGGACCGGGTCAACACGGGAAAATTGTGCCGCTCGCCGCGCCCCTGCAGGGGATAGTCCTTCCGCAAGGGATGAGCGGTAAACTGTTCGGGCAACAGGATGCGGCGCAGGTCGGGGTGCCCCGGGAAACGGATGCCGAACATGTCCCACACCTCGCGCTCCAGCCAGTTGGCACCCTCCCAGAGCGACACCACCGAGGGAACCGACAGGTCGGGCTCGTTCACATAGACGCGCACCGTCAGCCGCCGGCCGCTCTCGGTCTGGACCAGCAGGTACACCAGGCCGAATCGGTCGGTCGCATCGCGGTGGTGCAGGTAATCGACACAGGTCAGGTCGACCAGCATGTCAAACCCGAACCGCTCCTTCAACGGCCGCAGCAACTCCAGCAGCTCGTCGCGCGGCACCACAATCCGCGTTTGTCCGCGAAACGCGGAAGTGGACAACCGGGGAAACTGCGCGCCCAGCTGTCGCAGCAGGATGTCGGAACCCTCGTTCATCGCACTGCCTGCCTGCATCGAACGGCCTCACCGGGCCCGACGCAACTCGGGGGACTGGCCCAGGATCGGCAACTCGCGCAGGGCCCGTTTCGGCTGCTGCCGGTCGCGGGCGGCAAATTCCTCGCCCGCGACCGTCCCCTGCCGCTGAATCATCTCCTGCAGATCCAAAATCCCCTGGATCAACTGCTCGGGCCGCGGCGGACAGCCGGGAACGTACATGTCCACCGGCACAAACCGGTCGATCCCCTGCACGACGCAATAGGTGTCAAAGACGCCCCCCGTCGAGGCGCAGGCCCCCATCGAGATGCACCATTTGGGCTCGTGCATCTGCTGCCAGATCCGCTGCAGAACCGGCAGCATCTTCATCACCACCCGCCCCGCGACGATCATCAGGTCGCATTGGCGGGGACTGAAGCGGAAGACCTCGGCGCCAAAACGGGCCAGATCGTGGCGGCTGGCACCCGTCGCCATCAGCTCGATCCCGCAGCAGGCCGTGGCAAACGGCATCGGCCAGAGGCTGTTCTTGCGGCACCAATTGGCCAACGCATCCAGGTTGCTGATCAGCACGTTATCGGGTAGGTCTACCGCCATCGCAGCACGCCCTTGCGCCACTCATAGATCAGGCCGACCACCACCAGCGCGAGGAAGAAAAGCACGCCGCCGAACACCAACCCCCGACCCGAGACCAGGGACTGGCCCACGGCATGGTCGATCCCCTGCGGATGGCGGCTGGCCACCGCCCAAGGGTACAGGAACAAGAGTTCGACGTCGAAGATCAGGAAGGCGATCGCCACCAGGTGGAACCGCACGTCGTAACGGCGGCGCGTGTCATGGATCGGGTCCATGCCGCTCTCGTACGGCATCCGCTTGACGGCCCCCGACCGCCGCGGGCCGATCGCCGCCCCCAACAGCCAGATCGCGACCGCCAAGCCCACGGCCAGGAACACGAAGAGAAAGATCGGCAAGACCTGCAGCTGCATGGCCGGTGAGGGAGCGAGGCGCGGGAAAGTACGGACGACTTTGTGAATCTTGTCACAAACTCGGCCCGAGAAAAAACCCGGCACGTCGTGCCGAGTTGTCCCCAGCATCCTATCGACCCCCCGACTGACGGTCAACCCGGGAGGCGGCGGACGCCGACCGCAGGGGTGTCCTTCTGCGCTACACGGTCGGACAGCTCAGCGCCGACCCCGCGCGGCAGCACGCTGTGCGGGCCTGTACGGATTTTTGTGTCAATGGCTCTGCCGAAGGGGACAGTCCCATTTTTCTGGCATCCATGCCACAAAAATCGGGACAGTCCCCGCTGTGCGGGCCAGATGTGCGACGCCCGACACGCTAGCCGTGCGGCCGCGCGCCGGGACGCTCAAAAGACGTCCAGGATGAAGTGGTGGCCACTATGGTACGGCCGGCAACTTGGATAGTAGTTGTGCCACTTCTTGTTGTAGACCGGGATCCGCATCTCCGGTGGATAGCGGTAGTACAGACTGTCGCTGCTGCGGTAGTACTCGTGCCCCCAGAAATTCTGCGGGTAGTACACGTATGGATAATGGTAGAAGCGCTCCCAGTCCTGCTTGCCGTACAGACCTCCCCAGACCTGACCGAATGCCTGTTGCGCGGGCGCCTCGCGCACCTCCAGCAGCACCGACAGCACGATGGCCGACACGATCATCAAGCAGACGCGGCGAATCATCACGCAAGCCCCCCTGGCAATTGGGTGTCGGACAGTGACAAGGTAGAGCGACGACACAACCGCCCGGCCGGAGCAACGTAGAGCGATTGAATCGGCCGAACGACACGGTTCAGTGGGCGGCAGGAGTCGACATTCCATCCGAACACGCCCGGCTCCGCCGCTCCACTGCAACCGCTTGTTCGCTCTGTCTTTGGGTTCTCACGGAGGCACGGAGCCACGGAGAAGGCTTCACAACTCGCCGTGGACGATTCGGGTAATGCCATCCTTCATCAAGGCCTCTCCGAAATTCAGCAAGTTCCCAAGTTTCATTCCGGTCAGGCGACCGTAAGTGAGCAATTGCTTCTTGTGTGCTGGATGAACCTTCTCAACGGACTTCAGTTCCACAAGCACCTTTCCTTCGACGATCAAATCGGCTCGAAATCCTTCATCCAACCTTTGGCCTTCGTATTCAATTGGAATGGCAACTTGACGCTCAACCGAAAATTCCCGCTTTCACAGGTTCGCTGCCAAACTCACTTCGTAGACCGTCTCCAACAGTCCTGGTCCCAAATCCTGGTGCCAATGGACCGCACTGTCGACGATCAATGTTCCCATCTCGTTCTCATGCATCTCCGTGACGCTGTGGCTCCGTGAGATAATCTGTCCGGGAGCGAACAGCGCGCTAGGGTTCGGCTCGGACTCCGCGGCCCGCCCTCGGGTGCGGCTGGGCCGCTCGATGGCACGGGTGGAGATCCGCGGAAGTCTCCCGGAGGGCCCCGACGGGGAGCCCTCCCTGAGAACCAATCGGCAGCCGGACAAGCCCCGATTGAGGGAATATCCGGCAAAACCGGCATAATGCGGAGTCTCAGCGGTGCGGCAGAGCGGCGCAGAAGCTCGCTTCCAGCCCTTGCCGCGGCCGCTTGCCAAGGCGCGTTGTTCCCCGGCGGGGTGGCCCTGGGGATCTGGGTACGGGAGGTGGCGGCAGACGGTGGTGGCGGGACGGAAGACGAGTGGGTGTCTGCACAGAATGCCGAAAATATCAGGATCCCGTCAAGTTGGCAGCCTTCCCTCGGCGATCTCCTGTTCCCATTGGTCCATCAGCGGCCACTCGACGGCGCAGGTCCCGAAGTCGGCCATCCACATATACCCCTCCAGTCGCCGGATCGTGTTTTCGAGCAACCCGTTCTCCTTGCGAAAGATCGGGCCGTGGCTCGGCAGCAGCCACTCGACATCGCTTTGGCGGATCCGCTGCAGGGAGCGCACGAAGTCCGAGAGATTGCTGCCATGGTGGGCGTCGATCGCCCCCACGCAGCCGTCCCGGTAGATGTTATCCGCGCTGAACAACAGGTTGCCCAGTCGAAACGACAGCTGCCCGTCGGTGTGCCCGGGCGTGTGCCAGACCTCAAGTGCGAGGTTGCCCACGGTGATCGAGTCGCCGTCCTGGATCAGGTGATCGACCGCGACACGGGGCATTTCCATCCGGATTCCTTGCGCCTCGATCTCGGCGAACGTCTTCAACTTGTCGCCGGCCTCCAGCGCCTGCGCGGCCCGCGGATGGGCGGTGACGGTGGTCTTGAACAGCTGTTTCGCCTTGGCCAGGCCTTGGGTGTGGTCGACGTCGGCGTGGGTCGCGATCAGCGTCTTGCACTGAGACAGCGGAAAGTCGAGCTGGCGGATCAGTTCGACGATCTCATCGACCGATTCCTCGTAGCCGATGTCCACCAGCACCCACTCGCGGGCATCGTAGATGAGGTAGACGTTGCAGCCGATCAGGTGTCCGGCCTGCAGGTTCAACTCGATCACGTGTGGGAAGATGGGCTTACGCTCGATCATGTCGCGAGGTCCTTCGGGCCTTACGAACCACTGGTGCGGCGTCCGGCGCACTGCACGAGGGCAGCAGCCGCGACGGCAGGCCTGGCTGGTCTGCCCACGCCCGCCCTCCGTGCGTCCGATGCACCGGGGTGCGGGTCGGGGTCAGCCGGATCGCATGGCTGCGAGACGTTCAAGGCTCTGGGATCACGCACCGGCCTCGATGGCTCACCGCCGCGCCCCGCCGCGCCACACTACGGCGGATTCTAGATAGGTTTTCGTGATTCTGGGAAGGCGAGGGTCCCGCCGAGCCGAGAACGGGCTCAGCGCGCCGGCTCGGCAGGAGCCTCGCCCTCCCACGATTGTGAAGCTCTGGTTATCCCGTCCCGTATCTCCCAGGATCCCGCAAGGCCATTCAGGTTTCCCGCACGGGGCCAGCAACGGCGAGGATCGCACTCAGTCCTTCGCGCACAGTGGGATAGGCCAGCTGCAGACCAAGCTGGGCCAACATGCGGTCGTTGCGGACGCGCTTGTCGCTTTGAGCCCGGGCGGCCGCCGGCAAGTCGGCCCTGGGTGCGATAAATCGTGGCGGCGCGGCGTTCAGCAGACGTGCCATTTCGGCGAAGTACTCGCGCCGCGTGACGGGGTGCCCGTCGGACACGACCAGGCAGCATGGCGGAACCGCCCGCTCGTCGGCTGCCACGACCACCCTGGCCGCGTCCTCGACGTGGACCAGGTTCAGGTGGCCGTCCCGGGGCAACGCCAGGTCGCGGCCGGCCTCCAGGTCTCCTCGCCGCGGAACGCGACCCGGACCATAGAGCCCCGCCATCCGCAGGACAACACAGCGCGCGGCAAACGGGCTGTCCCGCAGCAGGTGCTCGGCCTCCAGGCACGCCCGCCCCCCCTCGCTGACCGGCCGGCACGCGGAATCCTCGTCGACCCACTGGCCGTCCGTCTGGCCGTAGACGCCGGTGGAACTGATATACAGCAGCCGTTCGGTGGCCGCGTGCAACCGTGACAGCACGTGGCGGAGGCCGTCGACAAAGACCTCGCGAACCGGCTGGCCGCCACGGCGATCGTAACCGACAGCCAACAGGACCGACTCGGCCGGTGGAAGCTCCGGCAGGGTTCCCGGCCGCGTGATGTCGCCCACGAGCGGCCGCAGCCCCGCCCGCCGCAGCGGTTCCGCCCGCTGCTCCGAGCGGGTCAAGGCGCTGACCGTGTATCCGCGTCGTCGCCACAGCTGGGCCACGCGGCCACCCAGGTAGCCGCAGCCGATAACCAGTTTCTCTGCCATGAGTTACAGCCAGCATCGGCCGTATGCCGGCGGGCACCTGTCGGCGTGCGACCTTCGGTCGGCCAGAGTCGTTGTCCCCCGGTGGGTGTACTTATGCGATATCCGCTACGTGTAACCGTTCACACCCCGGCGGAGCACTTCGCCGGATTCGAGGGGGTCAGGTACATGTTTTCGGTCTGCGCGTCTTGGCTTGGTCGGGCGGATTGGCCGAAAAATGTACCAGACCCCGGCCCGTGAACGGTTACCCGCGACGTGGAGGCGTGGGCGGCTGAGTTCAGCCGGTCGATCCTGCCCGAGTCCAAGGGGCGTGCCAACAAACGCCCCACACCCCCCCCGAACAGGGATGGTTTGCACTGCTCGCCAGAGCGTTTTTCTTCTGGCTTGCTCGCGGGACGGGTCCGGCGACCCGCCCTGGTTGGTTCGACCGTTTTCGGCGTCGGTTGGTTACGGCTCCCGATTCATCCGCCAGTCTACCGCCAGACCCCGTACCTGGGCCCACCTGGAGGCCCCGCAGCCGTTGCTCGTGCCCGGCCCATGGGTCCACCGCCCGCTGTGACGTCCCCAATATCAACGAATTTTTCATTTGCCAGATTGGTCGACGAACGGTATATCATAGGTCTGTAATCGCGGTATCCCGTGAGAGGTCCCCTCCGCGCCGGGACTGGGCACCCTTGATGAGCATGCGGCACGCACCCTTGACCAGCCCCTCCGTGCGCGCGGTCGCTTTTCCGCTGGCGGTTTGCCCCGCGATCCTCGTGGGGCTGCTCGCAGCCGCGTTTGTTCGTGCCGACGGCATTATCAGTCAACCACCACCCGAGGTGGAAGATGCCGAGTTGGCCAGTCGAGGGGTACCCAAGGGCGTCGATGACCTGCGATTGATCCAGGCACGTCTGAGTGAGATCGTGCCGCGTGCCCAGAGATGCACGGTGGCGGTTCGATCCGGGGCCTCGCATGGCAGCGGCGTGCTCGTCCGCCCGGACGGCTACATCCTCACGGCTGGCCATGTGGCCGATCGTTCGGGGAGCGAGGTCGAGGTGACACTTCCCGATGGGCGGACGCTCAAGGGCACGGCGCTGGGCGTGAACCTGCTGTCGGACGTGGGAATGGTCCGGCTGGCCAACCCGGGGCCTTGGCCCTACCTCGAACTGGGGGACGTGGAGGGGCTGCGGCCGGGACACTGGTGCATCTCACTCGGGCATCCGGGTGGCTTCCAGGACGGTCGAGAACCGGTCGTCCGGATCGGCCGTATCCTGGCCAAGCGGACGAATGTGCTGCTGACCGATTGCACGCTGACGGGCGGCGATTCAGGAGGTCCCCTGGTCGACATGCACGGGCGGGTGATCGGGATTCACAGCCGCATTGGCGAGGCATTGACGGCGAATTTGCATGTGCCGATCAACCTGTTCCGCGAGAGCTGGGGGCGCCTGGTACAGGGTCAGCAGTTCCGCGCGACGATTCACGAGGGACCTTACCTGGGGGTCTTCGGCGAAGCGGCCAACGACCAGGTTCGGATTACGCGGGTGTCGCCCGATTCGCCCGCCGCGGCGGCCGATCTGCAGGTGGGCGACGTCATCGTGACATTTGCGGAGAAGGGGATCACGAGTTTTGACATGTTGCTGCGCGAGGTTCGCGACACGCCTCCCGGTGCGCGCGTCCCAGTCATTGTGCGCCGCAATGGCAGCTTGATTGAGCGGGTGGTGGAGATCGGGAACCGGAGCAGTTGACGGCCGCTGCCGGCCGCTGGCTCAATGGGGTGCCCCGCCGTCGTTGGCGGCTCCGTGACGGACAACTTGCAAGCGACGAGGAATGGGAATGATACGCCCGATTGCGACGGCCTGGTTACTGATCCTCACCGCGGCGAGCCTTGTCCCGCGGCCCGACGCGTGCTGTTGGGCGCAGGGGCAGGCCGGCGTCGACCGCGTTCAGTTCCCGACCGACCAGGGGCCGCAGTTTCCCCGGGGCGGGACGAGTCCCGTCCCCGAGTGGTTGCGCCGCTACTACACGACGTCGGGCGGCTTGTTGCCGGATCGAGTGGGCAAGAATCACGAACTGGTCAAGGCCGCTTTCCGCTCGGTCGTGGCTCCTGCCAGCCAGTCCACAGTCCGCGTGATCGTTCACGAGAAGCAGGTAGCCCTGGGGACGATCGTCGATCCCGACGGCTTCATCGTGACCAAGTCCAGCGAGCTGGTCGGTCCGATCACCTGCCAGCTGCACGGTGGCCGGACGCTGCCGGCACGCATCGTGGGCGAGAGCCCGGAACATGATCTGGCCTTGCTGAAGGTCGATGCCGTCAACCTGTCGGCGATGCAACTGGCGTCTCGTCCCGCCGCGGGACCGGGCACGTTGGTGGCCACCGTCGGGCCGCTGACCGACCCTTTGGCCATCGGCGTGGTGGGTTTGGGACCCAGCGCGATCGCCCGCCCCCGGGCGGTGATCGGGATCGTCATGGAGCAGGCGGAGGCGGGGCCCCGCATCACGCGGATCCTGGCCGGCAGCGGGGCCGACCGGGCCGGCTTGCGCGCCGACGACATCATCATCGCGCTGGATGGCCGCGAGGTCCCCACCCGGCGCTCCTTGACCCGCTTGATGGAAGACTACCTGCCGGGAGACACGGTCAAGGTCCGCATCTGGCGCGGCGAAAAGGAGATCCACCTCGCCACGCGCCTCGGGTTGGCCGACGAAATCGAGGGTCCGATCAACACGGCCGACGTGGAGCTGGCCGGTGAGCTCAGCGTCCGCCGCCGCGGATTCCCGTCGGTGCTGCAGCACGATACGGTCGTCCAGCCCAGCCAGTGCGGAGGCCCGCTGGTGGATGTCGACGGCAACCTGGTCGGCATCAACATCGCCCGGGCCTCGCGCATTGCCACCTACGCCGTTCCGGCCGACGTGGTCCGCAGCGTGCTGAATGATTTGCGGGCCGGCCAGCTCGTGACTACCGAGCGCTGGCTGGAAAGTCGGCAGTGACCCTGCGGCAGGCACCGCGGCTGCGGCCGCGCTGGCGGCCAGCCGGCGCTTTCCCCATCATCCAGGTCCCTGGCCATGTCCGAGGCTGCCGAGCGGTTGGAACGCACCCTGCGCGAGTTGCGCGAGGAGCTGCATGAACTGAAGGAGTTGGACGGCGCGGCCCGCCAGATGCTGGAAGCGGCGGTCGACGAGATCGATGCGGCACTTGAGTCGCGCCAGCCCGACCAGCTGGAGAGCGATACGGTCGTCGCCCGGCTAAAGGCCTCCGTCAAGCAGTTCGAAGAGTCTCATCCGACGCTCGCCAACATCGTTGGCAACCTGGTCGACGCGCTGGGACAGATGGGGATCTAACGGCCGATCCGCATTCCCATTGCCCTGCAAGAGTTTCGCCGGGAAGCATCCCGTCCGGGCGCCGGCCTGCGAAGTGAAGGGGGTCCGGCACCCTCTTCGCGCGATTTTCAGGCGTCAGGTCCCTGTGTTCGGCCCTCGCGGCGGGACAGGGTGGAGTCTGTCGGCCGACCATTCGACCGGACCCGACCCGTGAACGGTTACGTCGCAAGAGGCGTTCGAGCCGCTCCATTCGGCCCCGCGGCTACGCCTTCGGCGAGCCTTCGGCCGGGTCGTCCAGCGGTTCCGAGCGGCCGCCTGGCAGCTGGGTGGATTCCAGATAGGCGGTCAACAGGATCTGTGCCGCAACCATGTCCATCCGCGCCCGCCGCCGTTTGCCCCGCACCTGGGACTGGCGGAGCAGGTCCGCCGCCTCGACGCTGGTGTACCGTTCATCGAAGAACGTCACCGGCAGCCCGGTCGTCTCGGCCAGCCACTGGCCGAATCGCCGCGCCTCCCGCGACTTGGGGCTCTCCTGGCCGCTGAGGTGGATCGGCAGCCCTACCACGAACTGCACGATCTGCTCCTGTTGGATCAGTTGTCGGAACCAGTTCGCATCGGCCGTTAGGCCCGCGCGGGTGCAGGTGCCGTAGGGCGACGCCAGCCGGCGTTCCGGATCGGTCACGGCGATGCCGCACCGCACCGTGCCAAAATCGATGCCGGCGATCCGGCCGTAACCTTCCGGCGGTCTGCTCATCAGGCCAGCCTGCACGCGGGGGCGGGTGCCGTGACGGGGCGGTGGGTCCTGTTGACGATCTGCCTCGCGCTCCGCCGGCGTGCCGTCGCGTTCAGAGGTATTGCTGCCATCCTCGCTCCTCGAGCAGCCCGGCGACTGCGCGAATCGACTCCTCGTCGTGCTTGTTGGCGACCAGCGTGGCGTCGGGCGTATGGACCACGATGCAGTCGTGCAGGCCGAGCGTCACGATCAGGTGTTGGCCCTCGCTCCGCACGATGCAGCCGGAGGTATCGATCCCCAGGTGCCTGCCGTCGACCGTATTTCCGGCGGCGTCCCCCCCGCGCAGGCGGGCGATCGCCTGCCAGCTGCCCACGTCATCCCAGGCGAAGGGGGCCTCGATGACGACCACCTCCGCGGCCCGTTCCATCACGGCGTAATCGATCGACTTGCCGGGCAACGCCTCGAACTCTTGCCGGAGGGTCGCGGCGAAGTCGGACGTGTCCCAGCTGCGGGCGATCCGTTCCAAAGGACCGCTGATCGCCGGCTCGTGGCGGCGCAGCTGCTCGAGGATCGTGGCCGCCTTCCAGACGAAAATCCCGGAGTTCCAATAGAACTGGCCCGACGCGAGGAACTGCCGCGCCACGTCGGCACGAGGCTTCTCACGGAAGCGGGCCACGCGGTAAATGTCAGCCAGGGACGGATTCCGCGCGGGCTCGGCCGCGCCCCGCTCGATATAGCCGAACGTCTCGGCGGGGTAGGTCGGGCGGATGCCGAACGTGACCAGTCGCTCGGGACGTTCCCGCACCAGTGTGGCCGCGAGGCGGATCGTCTGTTGGAACGCCTCGACGGGCTGAATCACGTGGTCCGCGGGCATCACGACCATCACCGCCTCAGGATCGTGGCGCAGGACCCAGTGCGCTGCCAGCCCGATGCAGGGGGCGGTGTCGCGCCGGCACGGCTCGCCGATGATCGCGTCCGCCGGCAGCTGCGGCAACTGCTGGCGGATTGCCGGCACCAGCCGCTCGCCGGTCACCACCAGAACGCGGTCGGGGGGCACCAGCGTCTCGAGCCGGGCGACCGTTTCCTGGATCATGGTCTGACCGCCGGTCAGGTCGAGCAGCTGCTTGGGACAGGCGGAACGGCTGGCGGGCCAGAACCGGGTGCCGCTCCCGCCGGCCATGATCGTGGCGTGCAGCATCGCGTCTTACTCGCGGGGTTTGAAGTAGGTCGGTTCGGAGATGCGCAGCGGGCTGCGGAGCCGGCCCCGCAGTTCCTCGGGTCCCTCGGCGAACAAGGGGTGAATCTCCACGGGCACGCCCGCTTCCACCACGACGCCGGCCGCCCGCAGCCAGCCGGCATGCTGCCCGACAATAGCTGCCCGCACGTGCGCGGCCGTATCCTTGTCGGCAGGAGCAGCGTTCTTCAGCGGGGCAAAGGCCTCCTGCTCGGCCACCTCGAAGGCGAGCGGGTTGCGGGCCGATGGCAGCAGGTCAAAGATGAAACGCTCGAACTTGATGGCGTTGGGCTGCGCGGGATGCTGCAGCTGGCCGGCGGCATCCACGAACGGCACCGTTTTCAGGGCCCGGTGAAACGGCAGCGACACGTGGCTGTGAGCCGCCCGTTCCAGGAACGCGGCATCCAGCACGTGCACGGCGATACTGCCCGCCCACAACCGCAGCGAACCGTCCGCATTGCGTTGCCGCGCTACGTCGGCCGGCAGATCGCTGTACTCAATCACCCGCATCCGCCCGTCGATCGTCACGAGGTTGCCGACCTTTTCCCCCGGGTCCTGCTTGGCCACGACCTGGGACGACATCTCGGATTCGGCCAGCAAGTGATAGCCGACGAAGACGGGGTCGCAGATGGCAACCAGCGGATTGTCGACCTGCAGGTAGAACAGCTGGTCGATCCCCCGCTGGCGGGCGTCGGCCAGGCAGCCGCTGGCGTCCAGCGCGGCCAGGGCGCCGCCATGCCCGTCGGGGCTGAGGAACAGCGCGCCGCGATCGGCCAGCAGCAGCTGACCGGTCTGGGCATCGAGCGCCGGCATCGTGCCCTGGCAGAAGATGCGGAGCTCGTCCGCACCGAGTCCGAAGCGTTCGTGGCCCGCGAAGAACTGCACGGTCTCCGCGTGCGTCGCGGGGCTGGTCATGACGTACAGCGGGATGCTCGTGGCAAACCTGCGTGCCATGGCGCGCAAGCGATCCAGGTGCATCTCGAACAGGGTGCGCTGGGACAGGGGACCGATCGGGTACATCCCCTTGGGATGGGGAAATCCCAGCCGCGACCCCTGGCCGCCAGCCACGAGGATCACGGCCAGCCGCCCTGCCCGCAGGGCCGCCTCGCCACACGCCCGGGCCTGCGCGCGGGAAAACGGACTCGGCTCGCCCTGCAGGCGAATCGCCCGCGGGGGCTCCGCACGCTGGGACAGGCTGACCCAGTCGGGCTCGCCGGTGCGGGATGCATGCAGCTGGACGAGCAGCTCCAGGTCGAGTTGCTGAATCTGGGCCGCCAGCCGCTCTTGGCCGCGGGCGTCGAGCTGTTCCCAGAACCGCAGCACATGCTGCTGGCCAAACGGCTCGAGCCGCGCCCCCAGCTGCTGGGCAAGCTGAGCGCCGCCAAGTCCGGAATGCTGCCCCGTCATCGGCCAAGCGTACCTTATTTTCACGGGCCAGGGTGGAGAGTCGAAGTTCAGAACAGCTGGCCCTGGACCCAGGCGTAGGCCAGCCAGCAAAACAGCGGGAACAGCACGAACACGGTCGCGTACGTGAAGATGGTCGTCCAGACGTGTCGCGGCCAGCGCGCCATGATCCTGCGGGCGTCCTGTTCGTCAGATCCGTCGTACCCCGAATGTCCGAGCATGCGCACGACGGACGCGCCTGACCAGCCGTGTGCGTCGCGCGATGCCGGCCTGCATTATTCCCCCGCGCGGGCTTTCCACCAAGGGGCAGACCGGGGACGCGACTCCCGCCCCGCGCGGAAAAAGGGCCGACGCAGGTTGTATCGGAGCCGTTTTCAGTTAAGCTGCGGCGGGGCCAACTGCGGAGATCGAGTACCGATGATCCACCTGCCTGCGATCGTGTGTGCTTGCCTCCTGCCGTCGGCCGCGGAATCGATTCCGCTGCACGGTCAGACGGTCGTGCGGTTTGCCTCGCGGGAAGAGGGCCGCGCGGTACTGGGACGGAACGACGAGTTCATCGCGGCCCTCAGCCGGTTCGATCGCCAGGCGCGCATGGGCAGCGCCCGCGATGTCCGCACGGAAGAACTGCGAGAGTTCCTGGCGTCCCAGGCGGCGGTCTGGCAACCCCAAGAGCAGCGGCGGGTGCGCAGCGCCCTGGGCTCGATCCGGACGCGCCTGGACGCGTTGAAGCTGACCCTGGACCTGCCCCGCACGATTCTCCTGGTCAAGTCGACCGGCGCGGAAGAGGGGCAGGCGGCTTACTGCCGTCAGCTCGCGATCGTGCTGCCCGCGGCCAAGCTCCAGATGGGCGAGCAGTCGCTGGAAAGGCTCCTCGTCCACGAGTTGTTTCACATCCTCAGCCGCCACAATCCGCCGCTACGCGCGCGGATGTACGCGGTCATCGGCTTCCGGCCCGGCCCGGCGGTGCCGCTGCCCGCAACCCTCCGCGACCGCAAGATCACCAACCCCGACGCCCCGTCGCTCGAGTGGTACCTGACCGTCGAGTATCAAGGAAGGCCTCAGGACGTGGTACCGCTGCTGCTGGCGTCCGCCGAGGCGTACGATCCCGCCGTGGGGGGATCGCTCTTCCGCTACCTCACCTTCCACCTGCTGGCCGTCCGCCAGGTGGAATCAAGGTGGCAGGTCGAGTTGGAAAACGGCAAACCGTTGCTGCTGAATCCCGCCGACGTGCCTGCCTTCGGCCGACAGGTTGGACGGAACACGGCCTACATCATCCATCCGGAGGAGGTGTTGGCGGACAACTTCGTGCACCTGGTCTTCCAGAGCGAGCAGTTGCCCGACCCGCAGATCGTGCACCAGCTGCGCCGCTTGCTGACCGCAGAGTCCTGAAGCGGTCAGGTACGCGGAGGAGCCAAACAGGGTTGCCTGATTCGGGGCGGGCGAGGCCCCCGCCGAGCCGCCGAATTGCCGGACTCACGGGGCGGGCGAGGCACCGGCCGAGCCGCGGCACCAACGAGCCCGCGGCTCAGCCGGAGCTTCGCCCTGCCCACGATCGGGCAGCTCGCATCCAGGCGGCGGCATCGGGCGGCAATGCAAGGTGCCTCAGCGCGCACGGCCGCTCGCCAGTTCCACCCGGGCCCAGAAGGGGTGCAGCCGGTCGCCCCGCGTGCGCGCGTCTTCCAGCAACGTCTCGACGCGGGGCACGGCCTCCACGTTTTGCGGACGCCCATTGAGGCTGATCTCGATCCGCTTCTGGAAATCGACCAGGTCGGGTGTCAGCCAGATCGTGGCCGTTGCGGCCCCGGTCCGCAGGCGGATGCTGTTGCCGGGCAGGACGCTGCCGGAGGTGGCGATCGCCCGGGTCGCCCCGCGGAGCGGCCAGTCGGTGGGCAGCACCATCGAGCGGGCTGGGAAATCGTCCAGCTCGACCCACCAGAAGAAGTTGTCCCAGGGCCGCATCGAGGCGGAGGTAAACTCGCGGGGAAAGAAGTTGCGGCGGTGCAGCTCCATCCATTGGAACAGCCGCTGAATCTCGTCCTGGAAATGTTCGTGACCGCGGCCGATGTACTCGACGACCATCACGTCGTAGTTCGGCCTCTTGAAACAGCGGTCCAGGTCGCGCGCGTTGCGCCCCAGCTTGTCGCCGTCCAGTTCGCCGGCGATGAAGTACCAGGCCACGTGTCCGGCGTTCTCCAGATAGTGGGCGACATATTTGGGGGCCTGTTCCTCGGGATACTCGGCCACCGCGACAATCGGGATCACGCCGGCCCAGAGATCCGGATGTGCCGCCCCGATGTCCCAGGCCGCGTCGCCACCCATCGAGTGGCCGCTGAGAAAGACGCGGTCGGTGTCGATGGCGAATCGCCGGCAGGCATCGCGGAGGGCGTACAACACGGCCGCGTGCTCGCGGGCCGAATGCTCGTACTTCCGCTGGTTCGGTCGGGTCCAGGTGGGTGCGATGACCAGGTAGCCCCGCCGCGTGGCCTGGCCCAACCGCATCTTGACCTGGTCGCTGTACTCGCCCGCCCACCAGTCGATCTGTTGCGGGGGCTGCGTGCCGGCCGCGTGCAGCGAGACGATCGCGGGATATCGCCGGTAGGGATCGTACTCCGGCGGCAGCTGTACGTAGTACGTGATATCCTCCTGTCCCGCGGGGCCCGCCACGCTGAGCGTCAGCAGGCCGGGGGTGGCGGCAGGGCCGGACTCCTGATTGGGAGGCGTCAGCGACGTTTCACGCGGGGGCTTCATCTGGGCCAGCAGACGGGCCACCTGCGACGGGGAGCTGCCCTCCTGCGTGGCGAGGTCGGCCAGAATCGCGTCCCGCTCCTGCTTGCGGGAACTCTGCACGTAGGACCGGACCAGGTCCCGGACCTGCACGAGCGAGAGGGCCACGGAAAGGTTGTCCAGCCCCGCGCCGCTGCCCAGCAGCCAGCCGCTCACGGCCAGTGCCAGCTTCTGCTCGGCACTCAGCGATTCGTCGTCGGCCAGACGGAGGTAATCGGCCATGCGGTCCAGCGTGTGGATGTTCAACTCGGACCGGATCTCATCGGTAATCCGGGCCAGCTGCGGCCGGCGCGAGTCATCCTTCAACACCAACAGGTGTTCCTCCAGCAGCCGATGGACGCGCTGCCCCTGACCGGTGGCCGTGTCGTACTCCGCCAGCAGCTCCCGCACCTGTTCGAGCGTCTCGCCGGCGACCTCCTCGGCGGGGAAACCGTTCAGCATGCTCAGGGCCAGCCGATGCTGGCCGGCGTTTCGCCGCAGCTGGATCTCGTTGACCAGCCGCTCCGAGCTGCGCTGCCGCAGTTCGCGGACCAGCTGCCGCAGTTCGGCCAACTCCGGAAAATCCCGGATCGCCTGCTGCAGTTCCTGGCGTGCCTCCTTGTACCGGTGGGACTCGTACAACAGCCGCACGGTGCTCAAACGACCCTCCGGTTTGTCCGCCGCATGTTGCCGGGCGAGGATCTGGCTAAGCGTCTCGTACGGGATCGAGCTGGTGGCAATCCGCATGTCCCAGATGACCGATGGCGTGCCCAGCAGCCCCTCCACCTTGGTCCAGACCGGGGTGATCTCCGTGATCCCCTGGACAACATCCAGTCGGCCGCGGGCCGTCAGCATCGATACGGTGCGCCGACCCCACGCGTCAAACGGCTCGACGCGCACCAGCGGCCCCACGCTGCCGACCCGGGAGCCGCGGGCGGCGACCCGCTGCGGGATGAGAATCCTCTCGAGACGGCCCGCCTGGCTTTCCCGCACCTGCTGGACCTGGTAGGTCGAAACAAACGTCCGCGTCAGTCCGTTGTCGACCAGCACGACCAGCCGCACGTCGACCTCGCCTGCCGGCTTGCCCGGGATCAGCGGGTTCTCCGCCAGCCCTGCCACCTTGCCCACGTTCCCCTCAAGCACCATACCGTTGTTGAGCACCAGTTCGGTGGCGATCCCAGTGCGGACGGACACGGCCGCAGTGCATATTCCCACCGCCGCGGCCGCGACCCAGGGCAGCCCTTGCGGAAAGCGCCTGCGGCTGGGAGATGGGCTCCGCCTTCGCGCGCCGGGCGGCGCCTGCGCTGGCTCATCCAAAATACGTGCCGGTGCCGGATCGTTCCGGCGAACGCCGCACGTCCTGCCGACTAAGGCGCTGTTCAACAATAAGTTACCGAAATCACTCATCAGCCGCCGGGCGCTAGCCCGCGGTTCATCCGCGAAAGACCGCGGGCTAGCGCCCGGCGGCTGATCCACAAAACCGGTAGGTAATTGTCGTGCAGCGCCTAACGGCTTCATTCGCATGGAATTCACGCCTCCTTGGTTCATTCTGACCGCCGCGGCGGATTTAGGTCAACCGAGTGAATCAAGCAACCGTCGGCCGTAGATGGGGGCCGGCGGTTGACAGCGCCCGCTGGCCCCCGCAGAATTGGCGCCACCGGGCACATTCATGAGGCTCTGCCGTGATTCCGCGCCGCCTGATCGCCTTGCTTGTCTACGCCCTGCCCGTGCTGCTGGTTTCGTTTGCCGTGTTGATGGGCGGGTTCTCGCTGGCCTCCGCCACGGGGGACAGCCTGGGGGCGGGTGTGCTCTGGTGGATCGGAATGGCCAGCTTGATGCTGCTGGCCGCCGATCTGGTTCTGTTGGTGGCGGCCCTGGGCGTAAACCATCTGGCCCAGTCGGAAGACGAGCAAGACGGGGATGCCTGACGGCCGGGCACCGGCCGGGGTCTGGTACATTTTTCGGCCCATCCGCCCGATCCATCGAAGACGCTCCGGCCGAAAACATGTACCTGACCCCCTCGAACCGGGCACAGGCTGGGGTCTGGTACATTTTTCGGCCCATCCGCCCGATCCATCGAAGACGCTCCGGCCGAAAACATGTACCTGACCCCCTCGAACCAGGCACAGGCCGGGGTCTGGTACATTTTTCGGCCCATCCGCCCGACCCATCGAAGACGCTCCGGCCGAAAACATGTACCTGACCCCCTCGAACCGGGCACCGGCCGGGGTCTGGTACATTTTTCGGCCCATCCGCCCGACCCATCGAAGACGCTCCGGCCGAAAACATGTACCTGACCCCCTCGAACCGGGCACCGGCCGGGGTGTGAACGGTTACGGCCGCGGACATCAGGTGACGGGCGATGCGGTCGATGCTAGCCTAAACTAAATGGGGTTTTGTGTTTCCGGGAGGGCGAGGCTCTCGCCGAGCCGAATACGCGTTCAACACACCGGCTCGGCAGGAAGCTCGTCCTCCCAAGATCGCCCGTCGAAAGACCCGGTCGGTGGTCCCGTCGGTCAGCCCTTGATCGGCGGCAGGGCAAGGTCCGACCGGCGATGCCGTGTTGCGGGGCCGCGCCTGGCCCGCAGCCTCAGCCGCCCGCCCTGCGAGCTCCAGCTCCCATGCCCGTGCGATTTGTCTGTCCCCAGTGCAACCAGACCTTGCGCATCACCGCGCGGAAGGTGGGCAAGAAGGTGGCCTGCCCCCGCTGCCAGACAGCGATTCGCGTTCCCACGGTCGAGGAGGGGGAGTCGCAGGTCGCCGCTCGGAAGCAGTCGCTGGAGCAGGCCGGCAAGGACCCGTTTTCCGAGTTCGTCGTGTACGACGACGCAGACCTGGTATACGAGTCGTCGGCTGGCGAGGCGGCGCCAACTCGCGGGCCGGCGTTGCCCGTCGATACGAACAAACTCGCGGTGCCGCGTTGGGTTCTCTACACGCAGGGAGCCCTGCTGGCGGTCGTCGCGCTGCTGGCGTTCGTACTGGGGCTGCACCTGGGAGGCGAGTCCCCGCCCGAATCGGCCGAGGCCGTGCCGTGTCGCGTGGAAGGGCGGCTCGAGTATCGCACGGCGGGCGGTCCGTCGGCGCCGGATGCGGGCGCGGTGGTGATCGTGCTGCCGGCGGACCTGCGGCCGGATGAAAAGCTCAGCATCGACGGGCTGCGGCCCGACCAGCCTCCGCCGCCGGGGGATCATCCGTCCTTGCTGGGGATCGGCATCCTGGGCGGAGCCTACGCGCGGAGCGATGAACAAGGCCGCTTCAGCGTCCAGCTGCCCCGCCCGGGCGTCTATTTTGTCCTGTTCCTCTCCCGCCATGCCAGCCGCCCGTCCGGGATCCAGCCCGAGGGCTCCCATCTGGCTCAACTGGGCCGCTACTTCCTGCCGGCCGACGAGCTGCTGGGAGGCAACAACTACCGCTGGAGCAGCGAAAAGATCAGGAGAGACGTGCAACTGGATTACGTCTTCGCGAGCGCCGCGCGGTGACTTGCACGGCCGCCGGCGCGGCGCCCAACAGCGCCGTGACGTCAAACCAGAGTTCGATCCCGCCCCGGCAGCCGATCACGTCCATCCGGCGGCTGCCGCTGTCGACCAGTTGCTGGGTGATCGGCTGGTGGCCGAGGGCCCTCACGACGTCGTATTCGTCGCTGGCATGCGTGACGAGAAAGGGGCGCTCGCGGGTGCCGTCGCCGGTTCCCAGCAGACCCTGGAGGCAGGCCTGCAGCTGGCGGCGCTGCTCGCTGGCCCGCGCTGTCCGTCCCAATTCGGCGGCGGCGACCCCGGCCAGGAAATGCATCCGCGGGCTCAGACGCCAGGCGTGCAGGAGCCGGGCCGTCTCGCGAGCCAGTCGGGTGAACTGGGCCGCATCCAGCAGCCGCTCCAGCTTCACCAGCGGCAACCCGTCAGGCGGATAGCCAGGATCGTCGATCACGGCCCGCCGCGCGGCCAGGAATCTCTCCGGCGTCGGGTCGTCGACAAACGCCTGATACGACTCGTCCATCGCTCACGCATCCCGGGTGACCGGCGGCGCGCTGCACGATGTGCCAAGCATACCCGCGCGCTGCCTCAGCGCACTTATCGTAACTTGAGCAAATCGAAATGACAACCGGAAAGTGGGCGGCTCCACGTGATGAGGTCCGGCGTCGGCTCAGGCGATCACTTCGCGCTTGCGATGCACGTAGTCCCAGACGACGTAGCGATCCAGGTCGCGCCCCGCCGTGAAGAAGACCCGCCCGCGCGTCGACTCGACCAGCCGATAGGCAAAGCGGATGTCCTCCTCGGACTGGGACCAGCTCGGGACGAGGAAGATGTTGATCGTGATTCCCTCCCGCTGGCACAACCGGGCCTCGCGCATCGTGGCCGCCTCGGTCAACGGGTCGGGAGGGTAGAGCAGGTAGAGCCAGGGGCCATCGAAATGGGCCGTCGGCAAGCCGTCGGTGATCAGGATGACCTGCCGGTTGGGCGTATCCTGGGTGGCCAGCATCCGCCGCGACAGCTGCAAGGCGTGCTGGATATTGGTGAAGTGGGGCGGGATCTGGAACTCGCTCACATCCTCCCGGCTCATGTCGGCCCGCAGGCGGACCCAGGGATCGTGCAGTGTGACCGGCTTGGGTAACAGCTGGGCGATCTCCGCCGCCCGGCGCGGCCGGGCAAACGTCGACATTTCGACCAGCTGCAGGTAGTCGCCCGGATACTCGCTGCGGATCAGCCCCTCCAGGGCCAGGGCCATCCGCTTGACGTTGATGTACTGGCCGTCGTAGCGCATCGACCCGCTCATGTCCAGGATCACGACCGTGGCGCACTTGGGGGTGTTGCGGGTTCGATGGACGACGATATCCTCGGGCCGGAAGCGGACCGGCAGCCCCGGGCCGCCGCGGAGCATGGCGTTGATCAACGACTGGGGGATGTCCATCTGGGCGAGCGAGTCGCCGAATTCGTACGGCCTGGTCTGCTGCAGTTCAACGGCCCCCTCGCCGACCACAGGCCCCTGGTGCCGGCCGCTGCGCGAGGCCTGCAGCTGACTGAAGATCCGCTCCAGCAACCGCCCCTGGAAGATGCGATATGCCTGCGGGGTCAGGTGAAACCGGCCTCCCTGCTGTTCGAGCCCCTGGCGGGCCGCCAGTTCGCGAAGGTAGTCCTCGACCATCTGGCGGAGGGCCTCCAGCTGCTGCAGGTCGCCGGGTTCGGCGAATTCGGCGAGGGCCTCCAGATCGATGACTCCGATCTGGGCCGTTTCGCGCGCCTCGTCCAGCTGCCTGAGCAGCTGGTCGATCCTTTCCAGCTCCGCTTTCACCGCCAGCGCCTCGGGCACGGTCAGCGGGGTGCGCCCGGTAAAGTCGTAGCGCGCGGCCAGCTCATCGACCTGGTACTGTTCGCCCAGCCGCTCGATGACCTCCACCAGCTGCCCGGCAAAGCGGGACCGATCGTCGCCCGCGGCATACCAGAGCCGTTCCAGTTCGTAGAGCTGCTCGCTGTCGAGCGCCCGGCGAAACCGCTCCCGCAGCGGCGGCGGCGGTTGGGCACGGCGTCCGGCCTGGCGAAGGCTCTTCCGCGCCAGCTTCCGCACCGAGTCGGTTTCGTACTTCTCCAAGAGCTTCCGCTTCCGCTCGAGCAGCATCGCTCGCAGGGCATCCAGGCTCGGGCCCAGCCCCGCGAATTGACGGGCATCCAGCCGTACGGCGCGGGCCAGGTCCTCCGGCGTCAGCTCACGCATGCTGCCGAAGGCCAACAGGTGCTCGAAGGCCGGCGTCAGCAGGTCCGGTGGCGGCTGGGTCGGGCTGGGGAAGTGGCGGGGATCGTACTTCTGGTAGGTGTGAATGATCCCACCGAGCTGCGCCGCGGGCTTAGGGGATTTCATAGCGAATCTTCCCATGGTGCTGGGCACGCGAAATCTTGTCGACCGCGTACAGGCCGGCCAGCACGAACTCCACGCACGACGCCCGTACGGCGGGGTCGGCGGCCGCGTTGACCTCAAACGCCTTGTCCCAGGCGGGCGGCACGCGCTTCAGCAGGCCGGCGTAGGCCGCCGAGGGCAACATATCCCCCACCTCGATCTTCACCCCCCGAGAGAAGATCTCGGCAATCTCCGCCAGGCCGTGCCGGTCGACATACTGCTCGAAGACCGCGCGGATCGCCTCGGCCAGCAGGGCGTCCAGCACCTGCCGCTCCGACATCTGGTGGCTGCCCATCATGTCCAGCTCCAGCTTGCCCAGCGACGAGGAGTAGAGGTGCCCCAGGTCGCTGATCCGCGGGACCGCCGGCCGCTCGCCCTGCACCACGGCCCGCTGCCGGGCACTGGCCACCATCGTCCGGTAATTGGCGATCGAAAAACGGGCGCTGACCCCGGACTGCTGGTCGATATACTTCGACTTGCGGGCGGCGATCGTGATCTGTTCCACGATCTCCTTCATGAAGTACGGAACCGCGACCGGATAGGCCCCGTCCAGATGGTCCCCCGCCTCCTGCTCCATGATCTGGATGCCCACATCCCGCTCCCGCGGGTAATGGGTGTGGATCACCGAGCCAATGCGGTCCTTCAACTGGGGGATCACCTTGCCGCTGCGGTTGTAGGTGGCGGGATTGGCGGAGAACAGGATCAGCACGTCCAGGTCGAAGCGCACCGGATAGCCGCGAATCTGCACATCCCGCTCCTCGAGGATGTTGAACAGGCCGACCTGGACCAGCTCGTCCAACTCGGGCAGCTCGTTGATCGCGAAGATGCCGCGGTGCAGGCGCGGGATCAAGCCGAAGTGGAGCGCCTCCTCGGCCGACATGCTCACCCCGCCGGCCAGGCGGGCGGGGTCAATCTCGCCGATGATATCGGCGAACTTGGTGCCCGGGGCCAGACGCTCCGCGTACCGCTCCGCCCGCGGCCACCAGGCGATCGGCACTTCATCGTCAGGATGACTGGCCAGGAACTGCCGGCAGACGCGGCTGATCGGCCGGTACGGGTCATCGTGCAGCGGCGCCCCGGGAACGTCCAGATAGGGAATCTCGGGGTCCAGAAACCGCACCAGGCTCCGCATCAGCCGGCTCTTGGCCTGACCCTTCTCGCCCAGGAACAACAGATCATGCCCGGCAATCAACGCCAGGTTGATCTCCGGGATCACCGTGTCGTCGTAGCCCACGATGCCCGGAAACAGTTCCTCGCCCTGGGCGAGCATCGCCAGGAAGTTGTCGTGGACCTCACACTTCACCGAACGGGACTGCCAACCGCTCTCGCGCAACTGGCGCAGGTTGGTCGGCCGGGTGGAGAGCAGGTGGGAGACCATGCAGCACGCAACGACGGGGCGCGGAAACGGGGAAGGCGTGTCCCATTATAGCGCCCAGCGCGACAGGGCCAAGCGCCGCTCGCCCCCGACACCGCCCCACGCGCAAGGGAGCATCCAGCCCGTCCACCGATCGGGCCAGGGTACACCGCCCGGGTCGCGCGGTTGTGCCCGCGCCGTCCGCTCAGTCCAGTTCGCCCATCGGCTCGCCCCCGGCCCGCGTCGCAGCCGCCTGATACACCGCCTCGTCCACGTCGTCGGTGATCAACCGTACTCCGCCATCGCCCATCAGGAAATGAGCCCCCTGCGGATGGTGACTGCTGAAGTCCTCGAAGTGACCGTGAATGTCGTTGGGCGGATGATCCGCGGATCCCACGATCCGTCCCATCGCTTCGTCAGCGCCGGCAACCATCCCGATCCAGACGGACTCGCCCAGCCGCGACGAACGTTCGCCCACGAACAGCGTCTTGCTCAACCCGTCCGTGATGTCCCGCAACCGGATGCGGCTGTTGTGAAAAAACACCCCGTCGCCATTCGACGGGTCGTCCTCGACCTCCCCCGCCCCGTAGACACCCGCAAAGTTGCCCCGCGCCGCGGGGAACATCGCCACCGCGGAGTCGTCCACCAGCGTGAACACGGTCTCAGACGGGTCCGAGGGACAGGAGAAGACCGGCAGAAACCGCTCCCGCGCCACCTGGTTGGCAGGATCGGAAATGGGCAAATCGATCCGCATTCCCTCCTTGTAAAAGCGCTGCTCTTCCAGGAACGGCAGCAGGGTGGAACCCCAGCCCCAGCCGGGGACGCCGTCCGGCACGTCGGCCGACCAGCCCGGCGGCAGCACGCGCCGCGCACTCTCGTGGGCGTGCAGGGCCAAGCCGATCTGGCGCAGGTTCTGGGCGCAGGTCGACCGCCGCGCCGCCTCGCGGGCGGCGTTGATCGCCGGCAAGAGCAGGAGCACCAGAATGGCAATCACCGCGATCACCACCAGCAGCTCGACAAGTGTAAAACCAACGCGTCGTGGACGTTGGGTCGTGGTCAACATGATAGAACTCCCATGAGCAACAGATGATTCCCAGTGCGCGGGCGGATGCCGACAGGCCACGGACGGCCTGAGAATACGCCCGAGGGCTCCGGCAGATGCGACCGGATGCCGCGACGCGCGCAGTTCCAGACGGACACGCAATCTTCGTCAGGAAAGGGCAGGGGGAGCCCGCGCCAGATGGCGGAAGCCAGATGGGGCGTCGGGACGGACCGGCCAGACGGCCCCTGGCAGAAAAACCACGTCAGGCCAGACCGGGACCGCTACGCACACAGGCAGAACGGTCGTCTGCATCAGGTGGCGGCAAATCGCGCAGTCGCCGTCGCCGCCAGGATGCGGTCCGTGCGAAGGCAGCGGATCGTCCGAGGAAGATCGGCCGTGGCCTCCCGGGCAACCCGAGTGCCGGTGTGCCGACCCGCAGATCGTCGCCTCGTGGACCCGGCCGTCGGAAGAGCCGCCCGCCCCGGCCCTGAGGTGCACGTGCGGGATGCTGGACGCCAGCAGCCCCTGGCCAAGCGCCAGGAGTGCCAACAGGCATACCGAAGGTCGCCGCACCACGCGCATGCAGAACCTGACCAGGAGTGATATCCGCCGCGCTTCGAAACCGGCTTGCAGCAGGGCGCCCCGCGCCAAATGGGAGCCAGCATTCCGCCAGGGTTCTACGAGAACCGGCAAGAACGGTCAAACAGCCCGGCCGTCGGCACCACCCCGGTCCTGTCCTTACGCTTACGGCGCGCTCATCGCCAGGCTGTATCCGTCGCCCGGTCGGTGTAAAGGAGACGAGAGGGGCGCCGCGGTGCGGCTCAACGACCTCACGCTTCCCCATCTCGGGCCGCCGCGGCACCGGTCAATTGCGAGACGCGCGGTTCGCGCTCCTCGAATGCCGGGTGTGGCGCCCCACGCCACCTACTGCGAGCGGAACGGCACTACCCGCCGATAAACTCGGGGCGTGTTTTCCCCGACAAACCCGCGACCCAATAGCGTTGTGCGTGTCCGGGAGGGCGAGGCTCCTGCCGAGCCGATAACCGGCTCCACGCCCCGGCTCGGCAGGAGCCTCGCCCTCCCAGGATCGTGCGATTCCGCTTAACGCGTGCCGGCTCGTACTTTGGCATCCGTTCACAGCCCGGGAAAACAAGCGCCGCATTTCCAAGGGGTGAGGTCCATGTTATCAGCCAGCGCGTGGATGCCGGGCAGAGTCGAGCGGCCGAGCCATGGACCAGACGCCGCCCGGCGAACGGCTGCGTTCGAAAACGTCCAATCCACCCGCCCCACAACCACAAAAGCCCTACCCGTCGACAATTGCCTACTCAACCAAAACGGTACCTGACACCTTTTCGCCCCCGGTGGTGGGGCCTTGAGTCCTGACGATCTTCCTTTCCGTGGGCGGTCAGTCGAGAAAGCCGACCAGTTCCTGGCTGCGGCTGGGCTGCTGCAGTTTGCGCACCGCCTTGGCTTCGATCTGGCGAATCCGTTCGCGGGTCACTTTGAAGATGTGGCCCACCTCTTCGAGGGTGTAGCTGTAGCCGTCGCCCAGCCCGTAGCGCAGCTTGATGATCTCGCGTTCCCGGTAGCTGAGTGTCTTGAGTACCTTGTTGATCCGGGTCCGCAGCATTTCCTGTGCGGCGCCGGTGGCCGGGCTGGCGGCGCCGCCGTCGGGCAGCAGGTCGCCGAAATGGCTGTCCTCGCTGTTCCCCACGGGCCGGTCGAGACTGATCGGGTAGCGGCTCATCGCCAGCACCCGCCGGGCCTCGTCGACCGAGGTGCGGGAGCGGCGGGCGGTTTCCTCCAGCGTCGGCTCGCGCCCCAATTCCTGCAGCAGCTGGCGCGACACGTTGCGGACCCGCGACATTGTCTCGACCATATGCACTGGAATGCGGATCGTGCGGCTCTGGTCCGCCACGGCGCGGGTGATTGCCTGGCGAATCCACCAGGTCGCGTAGGTACAGAACTTGAAACCGCGGCGGTATTCGAACTTGTCCACGGCCCGCATCAGGCCAGCATTGCCTTCCTGGATCAGGTCGAGAAAACTCAGACCGCGGTTGCGATACTTTTTGGCGATCGAGACGACCAGCCGCAGGTTGCCCTCGGACAGCTCGCGCTTGGCCTGCTGGTACTCGGCGTAGATCTGCCGCAGGTACCGGACGCGGTTCCGCAGGCTGGTCGCCGTCTCCTGGGTGGTGATCAGCAGGCTGCGGGATTCATTCAGCCAGGCCCGCCGCTCCTGGGAACGTCCCCGCTCGGCCCGGTGCAGGTCGATGCTGGACTTCAGATCGTCCACCCGTTGGCTGAAATCCTCCAGGGTGCGGATCATCGGTTCGATCCGCTGCGTGCGGAGGCCCAGTTCCTCGACCAGTCGCACGGCGCGACGGCGGCGGCGGCCCAGGTTCTTCCACGCCTGCCGACGTTTCGCCTTGGGCTGCTTCTTGCTCAGGGCCACCCGGTAGTCGCGGGCGTTCCGCTTCAGCAGTACGTCGAGCGTCCGCAGGTTGTGCGGCAGCCGACCCAGGATCTGGTCCTTTTCCAGGCGGTCGGTGACCGACACCTGCACGGTGCGGTCGAACGGCAACTCGTTCTGGTGCACCCGGCCCAGCACCTTGTATGCCGACTTGATGACGACGTCACACTCCAGCAACCGCTCCCGGAACTGCTGCCGCGTCACCTCGATTTTCTTCGCCAGGCGGATCTCCTGCTGCCGTGTCAGCAGGGGGATTTCTCCCATCTGGGTCAGGTACATGCGGACCGGGTCGTCCGACCAGGTGTCGCCGGTCAGCAGGTCATCGGCGTTGAGGGCCAGATCTTCGTCGCTGAGGGCGTCCTTGAAGGCGACCTCACCCACGTCGTCCAGTTCGGGCTCGTCCGCGTCGTCCACCGGCGGGTGGACCAGTTCCTCCGTCGGCGCACCGCCCGTGGTATCGTCCTCGAATTCGCCGATCAATGTGTCGTACAACTCACAGCTCCTTGCAGGGAAATGAGCGACGCCTGAGTCCAGAGCCGCACGCGCGCGAACCGGCACGGACAACACGAAGGACGCGCGGGACGGGAGGGATGCGGTTCCGCCAGCCATGATCGCATCGAACGAAGTGCGGCTGGTCGACGGCGACGAGGGCTGATTCGACAGTCATGGGCTGCAACGGCTCGTCTGGGCCAAGCAAGTTTACCACCGAATCAACACGCACCCCGCGGGACCGGGAATTTGGCAGGAGATTCCGTTCACGGAATCTGGACCGTGTGTCGGCAACCGGACCGCGGTGTCCATGGATCCCGGTGTCCGCTGCGCGCCTTTCACTCAACCCCGCACGGCAAGCCCGCGAAGGTTCACCAGCCGGACAGATCGATCGTATCCGTTGCGGTGAGGCTGACTGGCAGCAACCGCTTTGCCCAACCGTTCCCAGGCGGGATGCTAGTGGCTAACGCGGCAATACTCCCGACCGTGAAACGTACATGACACTGCGTGCGATTCAGTGCCCGGCGATCTCGATCAGCCTTTAAGGTTTGTCCGTGCGCGCAATTGTGTGAGAAAGGACAAATGCAGGCTCAATAAAAATCTTCTGCGGACGCCTGGGGGGCACCGATCGATCTTAGATTCTAGCCGCATCACCAGCGGAGTCCAGGGCCTGGTCAAGAAAGGGGGTGCCCCGCCGAGCCATGGAGGGGGTGCCGGCCGGCGGCTGGCACCCACCCGGAGTGGCCAAACCAACCCGCCATCGGCGCCGCGATCCCACCGTCAGGCCGCCGCTTGCCGGGCTGGCGGAGGACTGATACGATGGCCATGACACGCGTCCATTTCCCTTTACTGGGAAATGACTTAAGTGGGGTGTGGGGAGCGCTATCGGCATTAATGCCGTCGCGCACATCGATCCGATGAGGGGCCGCAGCGGGCGTGGTTCGGCGGAGGACCGAGGAGCCTCTCCCCGGGTCGTGACCGCTGGCCGTGGCGCCGACCCAGGCCCGCCCCGCGACCTCCGCGCACCGCCTGCCGGGGAACGTCCGACGAGCAACGATATGGCGCGTTACCTGCTACCCTGTCCCTGCGGCTCCGTGGTACCTGTCGATGCGCGGCAAGCGGGCGCTGCGGTCACCTGTCGCTGCGGTCGCCGGCTGGACGTGCCTGCGATGCGGGAGCTGCGCACGCTCGCGACCGAGTCCGCGGTGGGGGTCACCGGGACCCAGCGCCCTTGGTCGCGAGAACAGGGCTGGCTCTTCTCACTGGGCCTCGCCATCGCCCTGGCTGGTGCCGCCGCGGGCATCTACCTCGTGATCCAGCGGCTGAAGGTCGACCTGACGCGGCCTCGGCTCGAGGACTTGAACCTGCCGCGGGATGTCGATGCGATCACTCCCGAAAAGTCGCTGGAGATATGGGAGGCGTATCGCGAGATCCGGCTGGACGAGCGAGCCACACCGCAATTCCTGGTCCAACGGTCGCGGGCCCGCGAGTTGAACATCAAGCTCGGAGTGGCCGCGGTCTTCACCGTGCTCGGGATCGGCATGACCGCCGGATCTTTTCGGCTCCGATCGCACGGTGCCGCGCACGGGTCTGACTGACGCGGGGGCAGCTTCCCCCGGACTCTCAGGATCTTGGGAGGGCGAGGTTCCTGCCGAGCCGGCGCGGGGAGCGGGTTCCCGGCTCGGCGGGGGCCTCGCCCTCCCCGCATCACGCAACCCGATTCAGATCAGCAGTTCGTTGCGCAGGTGCTCCGGCACGTCGGTCCAGGTGGACAGCAGTCGCCCGCGCGTGGCCAGGCGATGTATCTGGAGCGTCTCCCGGTCGACCACGATCAAGAGGTGCCGCCAGATGCCCGATGCCGAAAGGATATAAGTGCTCGATGTCTCGGCGATCCGCCACGCGTGCCAGCGGTCCAGCCCGGGGCACTCGCCCAGGAGCCGGGCCATCCGCGGGTCCTCCTTGCGGACGCGCTGCAGATTCCGGCACGCCTGGCACGTTCCGCGCTGGAGGCAGGTCGGACTGACCAGCTGGTGACAGGTCGCGCACCGAGCGAGGGCCGCGCGGGCCACGCGCAACCCGGTGACGGGACAAGCCGCCAGTTCCCGCGACACGACTCGCTTCCCCGTCACCTGGCACACCTCCAGGTCGGTGAGCAGCACGCGGCTGCCGGTCACCTCGCAGCTGCCGATCGCCTCCGCCGCGGTGATCCGCCCGTCGTCCGTGGCGGCGATGTGGTACGACGCGATTCCCGTTTTCGGGCAGCGCAGGGGTGGAGCCTGGTAGCAGCCGTCGACCACCTGCTGTGCCCAGCCGGCAAACGCCCGCTCGGCACGGGCGTCGCCAATCGCAAAGGCCAGCTTTCCTTCCGCGAACTTGCACCACACCAGGCTGACCGCCAGCCGCTGCGTACCGCCGGCGGCAAGTGGCTGCTCCCCCACCCGCCGGACGACGCCTGCCAGCTGGGCGCTGATCGACCGCGGCCGTCCCGCGAACGGCACGAGCTGGTCCAGGCGGAGGGCTTTCTCGAGCGAGTCGTCCAAGGGCTCGCCAACCGAGTCGAAAAACCGATGCCGCACGGCGCCATCGGACTGCAGGTAGCTGACGCGCAGCAGGGGCCGGTCCTCGAGGGTGCATCCCGCGAGGTGGACCTTGCCCCCGTCGATCGTGTAACCGCCGAACAGGGCCCCGCTCAACTCGTGGACGTTTGTCGGTTGGCCTTTCGGTTCGGCGTGTACGTACGGTCCGGTCTCACGAAGGCGGCGGATCAGCCAGTCGAACAGGGGCGTGCCGGGCAGGGCAGGGAGCTGCTCACGCGGTGCATCCGCTAAGGGCCGGTGGTCCGCGCCGGGGCGGAGCGAAAATCGGCAGATGGCCGCGCCGCCGAAATCGTCGCGCCACGCCTCGGGCACCTCCAAACGGTACGCATCACCGCCATCGGCCTGCACCTCCAGCCGCAGCATGGCCAGCGTCCAGAGGATGAACTGCTCGACGGGCGTGGCGGGCGGTGGCGCCGTCGCTGAACTCTGGCTACTGCTCAAGGGATCCCCGATTGCTTGCGGCATGATCGGCCGGCGCGTGGCCGCATCGTAGGGCATCGTCCAGGTTGAATTTTCGGATCAGCCGCGGGGCGCTAGCCCGCGGTTCATGCGGGAAAAACCGGGGGCTAGCGCCCTCCGGCTGACTTGCCGAACCCGAACCTTTGAAATGGACAGAACAGGACACTGGTAGACGTGCCCCGCGGAGGTCCGTCCCACCTAAATCCATAATCTTGCATCGGAACCAAGCGGGAAACTTGCCCAGGAGACAGGACCGGATGGCGGTCGGTCTCCGCGCCAATGAGGACCAGACCTCGTCAAAACCGGCACAGGCCGCGCCAGCCGGCCATCGGTTCCGCCCCGGTGGTCAGGGGTGCGGACCGGCGTCGGCGGAACGGACCGCCCGACGTGGACCCGTGTGCCACCCATCTTAAGGGGGCTGACCCCGTCGATTCCAGCCGTGGCGGAGCCTGGGAAGCGAGGGAAGAGGGCCCTGAGGATGTTCTGCCGGCAGGGCGCCTTCTATACTTCAGAACGGGTCACGACCGATTCGCGGCAGATGGTGGCGCCCTGGACCGGAGGTCGTGGGGGAGATGTTTTCGTGTTGCTACCTGTCGTAGATGCGCAATCCGCTCGGCGCCGCGTCCAGAAACAGCGGGAGTCGCTGGCCAGGCCGCGGCAGAGGCATGGTCACGGGCCCCTCGGTTTTTCGATCCGGGCGGTTGCGGCAAGGTTCGCGGCGGTCGCGGTGGTGTGGGGGTGTCTGGCCGCGACGGCGGGCAATGCCCAGCAGGGTCCGGCGCTTGTCTCGGTGGCGACCGTTGTCCAGGGCGAGGTGTCCGGCGGCATTCGATTTGTGGGCACGGTCGAGCCGTTGCGGCGCAGCGTGGTTGGGTCGGCCGTGGATGGCCGCGTGATTGAGATGTTGGTGGACGAGGGGGACCCGGTCGAGTTGGACCAGCCGTTGGCCCGCCTCCGCACCGCCACCCTGGAGATCCAGTTGGCCGCGGCCAAGGCCGAACTGGAATTGAGAAAGCACGAGCTGGCCGAGTTGGAGAACGGATCGCGCCCCGAGGAGATCGCGCAGGCGGAGGCCCGCCAGAAGGGGGCCCAGGCGGCCCAGGAGAACGCCCGCCTGAATCTCCAGCGGGCGGAGACGCTCTTCAGCCAGAACCGTTCCGTATCCCAGAAGGAGCTGGACCTGGCCCGCACCGAGGCGGTGGAAACCGAGCAGGCCTACCTGGCCGCCAGCGCCGAATACGAGCTGGTGGTCGCGGGCCCGCGGGTTGAACGCATCGAGCAGGCGCGGGCCCGCATGAATCAGCAGCGCGAGCTCGTCGCGGAGATCGAGGACCGGATCGAAAAACATACCGTGCGGGCGCCGTTTGCGGGCTCCGTGATCGCCACATCCACGGAGGTCGGCGCGTGGATCTCGCAGGGCGACGCGGTCGCCGAGGTGATCGAGCTCGACCCGGTCGAGGTGCGGGTGTCCGTGCCCGAAACGCAGATCGCCAAGGTCGTCCCGGGGCTGACCGCGCTGGTCATCGTGCCCGCGTTGTCGAGCGAACCGCGGACGGGACAGGTGGCGCGCGTCATTCCCCAGGCGGACATCCGTTCGCGGACGTTTCCGGTCCTGGTCCGGCTGCCGAACCCGGCGGGGGCCAACGGACCCGAGTTGAAGGCGGGCATGCTGGCCGACGTGGTCCCCGAGCTGCGCGTGGCCTCGGAGGCCCTCCTGGTCCCCAAGGACGCCCTGGTGCTCGGCGGACCGGCGCCGGTGGTCTTCGTGGTGGACGGCGGCGCTTCCAGCCAGCAGCTGACGGCGCGACCGGTGCCCGTCCAGATCGGTCGGGCCGAGGGGGGATCGGTCGAGGTCCGCGGCCAGCTGCTCCCCGGGCAGCGGATCGTGATCGAAGGCAACGAGCGGTTGCGGCCGGGCCAGCCGATCCGCATCACCGGCCCGTCGTCCACGGCGGGCCGACCGTGACCTGAGCGGGCGGGAACCGCCGTGCCCGCGCGCCCACCCACGAGCGGGCGCTCGCGCGGGCCGCACATCATGGGAGAGGTTCGGGAGCGGGCAGTCTTGCGGTGCTGAAGAGCTTCGCACCGTTCGCCCCACCCGCGGCCCAGGCGGCCCGTTGCCCGGCGCGGTGCGGAGAACTCCGCGGGACCGTGAGCGTCGATTCCACCTGGCAGGTTCGCCATGCACCCGATCGAAGCCTTCGTCCGCCACCCCGTCAAGGTCAGCGTGGGGGTGTTGCTGGTGGCCCTGTTCGGGGCGATCTCGCTGGTGTTGATGCCGATGCAGCTGACGCCCGAGGTCCAGACCCCGACGATCACCGTCGAGACCCAATGGCGCGGGGCGAGCCCCCAGGAGGTGGAACGCGAGATCGTGCAGCCGCAGGAGGAGCAGCTGCAGAGCGTCGAGGGGCTGGTCAAGATGTGGTCCGAGAGCATGGACTCGATGGGCCGGATCACGCTCGAGTTCCGCGTCGGGCTGAACATGGAAGAGGCCCTGCTCAAGGTGAACAGCCGGCTGCAGCAGGTTTCCGAATACCCGCTAGACGCGGACGAACCGGTGCTTAGCACGGCCAACTCGTCGGACCGGCCGATCGCCTGGTTCATCCTCAGCCCGCGCGTGCCGGGACGGGCCGAGCTGGACGAGTTTGCCCGCCAGCACCCGCGGCTGGCGGAGGTGTTGCGCCCGGTGCGGGCGGCGACGACGCCGGCCCTGGCCCTGCTGCGCCTGCGCGAACTGGCCGGCCACCACCCGGAGGTGGCTGGCCTGCTTCCGCGCGAGATCGATGTGACCACGCTGCGGAAGTTCGCCGAGGACTACCTGGAAACGCGGCTGGAACGGGTCGAAGGCGTGGCGAACTCCAACGTCTTCGGCGGGCGCGATCCTGAACTGCAGGTGGTGATCGACCCGCAGGCCCTGGCCGCGCGGCAATTGACCATCGGCGATCTCCGCCGGGTGTTGCGCGGACAGAATACGGACACTTCGGGCGGCGATTTCTGGGAAGGCAAGCGCCGCTACGTCGTCCGGACCCTGGGCCGGTTCCGCACGCCGCAGCAGGTGGAGCAGCAGGTGCTGGCGGTCCGCGACGGCGCTCCGGTCTATGTCCGCGACGTGGCCGAGGTCCGCGAGGGGTTCAAGAAGCCCGACGGCGTCGTGCGCCGCTTCGGCATGGCCTCGATCGCCGTCAACGCCCAGCGGGAAACCGGGGCCAACGTGCTGGAAGTGATGAAGGGGCTCCAGGTCGCCGTCGCGGAACTGAACGCGCAACTGCTGGACGCCCGCGGTCTGCAACTGACCCAGGTGTACGACGAGACCGAGTACATCTACTCCGCGATCGGGCTGGTCAATCAGAACATCGTCGTGGGCGGCCTGCTGACGGTCATCGTGCTGCTGCTGTTTCTCCGCAGCGGCCGGTCGACCCTGATCATCGGCCTGGCCATTCCGACCAGTATTGTGGGCACGTTCCTCTGCCTGCACCTGATGGGGCGATCGCTGAACGTCATCAGCCTGGCGGGACTGGCGTTCGCCGTCGGCATGCTGGTCGATAACGCGATCGTCGTGCTGGAGAACATCTACCGGCACTACCAGCTGGGCCATCCGCCGCGCGAGGCGGCCGTGACGGGCACGCGCGAGGTCTGGGGGGCGGTCGTGGCGTCGACGCTGACGACGCTAGCGGTCTTCCTGCCGGTGCTCTACGTGCAGGAGGAGGCGGGGCAGCTGTTCCGGGATATCGCCCTGGCGATCAGTTCCGCGGTCGGGCTCTCGCTGGTGGTTTCCGTGATCGTGATCCCGACCACCGCCGCGCGACTGCTCCGCCGCCACCCCGCGGCGGCGGCCCCGCTCGCACGGCGGCCGGCCGTGCGGCGCTGGAGCGAGGACGGGAACGGCCAGGAATCGCCGGCGGAGCGCGGGACCGCCGGTGCGCACACCCCGTCGGCGGACCGTCGCCCGTCTTACCTGGTCCGCGGGTTGAAATGGCTGGACGTCGGAGGCGGCCAGCTGACGCGGGCCATCCTTGCCCTGAACGCCTTCGCGCTCCGCGGCGTCCTCCGCCGAGTGGCCCTGGTCGGACTGCTGGTGACCGCCTCGCTGGGCATCACCTACTTGCTCTGGCCGAAGGTCGAATACCTGCCGGCGGGCAACCGGAACCTGGTCTTCGGCATCATGCTCCCTCCGCCGGGATACAATCTGGACCAGCTGGTGCAACTTGGACAGATCGTCGAGGACGATCTGCGGCCCTATTGGGATGTGGACCCGGAGCGGCTCGCGGCGGAGGAAAAGAAAGGTTTGTTTCCCGCGATTGCCGACTTCTTCTACGTGGCCCGCGGACGCCAGGTCTTCTTCGGCCTGCGGGCGATGGATCCCCTGCGGGCGGGCGAGCTGGTGCCGCTCATCCAGACGGTCCGCGAGAAGATTCCCGGGGCGATCGTCGTGGCCAACCAGTCCAGCCTCTTCGAGCAAGGGTTGGCGGCGGGCCGCACGATCGACATCCAGATCAGCGGTCCCGACCTGATCCGGCTGGTTCAGCTGGGCGGCAAGATCCTCGGCGGCCAGACGCGCGGACCCGGACCCGGCAGCGGTCCCCAGCCCGCGGGAGCGCCGGCTGAGGGCGATCCGCCGCTGGGCGACTTTCCGCCCATCTGCGCGGTGGTCCCCGGCGCTCAGGCCCGGCCGATTCCCAGCCTCGACTTGTCCAGCCCCGAACTGCACGTCGAGCCCCGTCCGATCCCGGCGGCCGAGATGGGTGTGAGCGCCGAGGATCTCGGCTACACCGTCGACGCCCTGGTCGATGGGGCTTACGCCACCGACTACTTCGTCGACGGCGACAAGATCGACCTGACCATCCGCGGGCGCGACAGTTTTGTCGCCCGGACGCAGGACGTGCGGCTGCTGCCCGTCGCCACCCCCGCCGGGCTGCTGGTCCCGCTGGAGTCGCTGGCCACGGTCCGGCTGGACAGCGGCCCGGAACAGATCGATCGCCGGGAGCGCCAGCGGTCGATCACGATCCAGGTGACGCCGCCGTCGGCCATGCCGCTGGAAGAGGCCCTGGATCGCATCCAGCAGCAGGTCGTCGACCGCCTGCAAACCGAAGGCGATCTGGCGGGCGGCTACGTGATCTACCTGAGCGGGACTGCCGACAAGCTGCGCGATACCTGGCGGGCCCTGCGCTGGAACATCGTGCTGGCCCTGCTGATCACCTACCTGCTGATGGCGGCCCTGTTCGAGTCGTGGCTGTATCCGCTGGTCGTCATCTTCAGCGTGCCGCTGGGCGCCGTGGGAGGTGTGGCGGGACTGCGGCTGCTCAGCTGGTACGTGCAGGCGCACGGCCAGCCTCCGCAGACGCTGGATGTCCTCACGATGCTGGGCTTCGTGATCCTCATCGGCACGGTGGTGAACAACGCGATCTTGATCGTGCACCAGGCGCTGAACCACATCCGCGACGACGGCCTGCCGCCGCGGGAGGCGATCCTGGAAAGCTTGCGCACGCGCGTCCGGCCGATCTTCATGACCACGGCCACCACCGTGTTCGGGTTGTTGCCGCTGGTGCTCTTTCCGGGCGCCGGCAGCGAACTGTACCGCGGGCTGGGCAGCGTCGTCCTGGGGGGGCTGCTGGTGTCGACGGTTTTCACGCTGGTGCTGACCCCGACCCTCTTCAGCCTGGTGATGGACGCCCGCGACTGGCTGCTGGGCACGCGCCGCACCGACCGGCCCGGGCGGCCGACCCCCGCCGAGCCCGGACCGCCTCAGGCCAGCCACACCTTGCTCGATCGCCCCGGTGTCTCCCGCACGTAGCGGGGCACGGCGTAGCCGGGCAGCCGTGATTGGAGTGCGGCCCACAGTTGGCGGCCGCGGGCCACCGGGACCTCGAAATGCGCCGCGCCCGCCACGCGGTCCAGCTGGTGCAGGTAATAGGGCAACACCCGCAGGTCGACCAGGCGCCGGCAGAGCGCTTCCAGCACCTGGGCGTCGTCGTTCACTCCCCGCAGCAGCACCGCCTGGTTCAGCACCGGCACGCCCCGCTCGACCAGCCGTCCCAACGCCGCGGGCACGTCCCCCTCCAGCTCCGCCGGATGGTTCGCGTGGACGACGACGATCGGCGTCAGGCGGCTGCCGCCGAGCCAGGCCAGCAGGCCCTCGGTCACCCGCTGGGGGATCATGATCGGCAGCCGCGTATGGACCCGTAGCCGCCGCAAGTGTGGAATTGCCGCCAGGGATTCCCCGAGTGCCGCCAGCTGAGCGTCGGTCCGTGTCAGCGGATCGCCGCCACTGAGCAACACCTCGTCGATCGTGGGATCGCGCGCGATCTGCTGCAACGCCGGCTCCCAGTCGGCGATGCCATGCGGGGCGTCCTGGTAGGGAAAGTGGCGGCGGAAGCAGTAGCGGCAATGCACCGCACAGGCGCCGGTGGTAATCAGCAGCACGCGGCCGGGATACTTCGCCACCAGGCCGGGCCGCGGCATCGCCGCGGCCTCGGCCAACGGGTCGGCCGCAAACCCCGGGACCTCGTCCAGTTCCTCGGCCACCGGCAGCACCTGCCGCAGCAGCGGGTCGTGCGGATCGCCGGAGCGCATCCGATCCACGAAGCTCCAGGGGGCAAACACCGGAAACTGACCGGCCGCGGCCGCGGCCGCGGGCTCGTAGTCCGCCGGCAGGCCGAGCACGCGACAGAGCTGGACCGGGTCCCGGATCGCCCGCCGCATCGCCTCCGGCCACGAACTCGCGGGCGGCGGCCGTTGGGTGCCGACAGGTTGCAGCGTACTCGATACAATGTCCATCCGGTGGGTCCAGGCAGGGGGCGCCGCCCACCATAGGTACCACAAAAGCTCCGGATTCGAAAGCGAGACAGGAAGCAGACCGTGGGAACGTACAACACAAGCGAGTTCCGCAAGGGATTGAAGGTGCAGATCGACGGGGAGCCGTACCTGATGATCGAATGCAATTTCGTCAAGCCGGGCAAGGGCAATGCGCTCTACAAGTGCAAGCTGCGCAACCTGATCCGCAGTACGGTGCTCGACCGGACCTACAAAGGCGGCGACGCCCTGGAAGCGGCTGACGTGACGGAGATCAGCGCCCAGTTCCTGTACCGGCAGGGCGACACGTTCGTGTTCATGGACAGCAGTTCGTTCGAGCAATACGAACTGACGAGCGAACAGGTCGGGGACGCCTGGAAATACCTCAAGGACGGCATGGCCTGCTCCATGATGCTGTTCAACAACGTCCCGATCACGATGACCCCGCCCAACCACGTCGAGTTGAAGGTCGAGTACTGCGAACCGGGGGCGCGCGGCAATACGGCCACGAACGTCAGCAAGCCGGTCAAGGTGGAGACGGGGGCCGAAATCCAGTGCCCTGCCTTCATCGAAATGGGCAACATCATCCGGGTCGACACGCGGACCGGCGAGTATGTCGAGCGGGTCCGGAGCTGAGCGCCGCGCAGCACGCAGCGAACGCGGCCCGGGCGGGCATTGATGGGAGCGCCCGATCCCCGGGTTCCCCGCGGCCCTCGCCCCATGCGGCTCGGGGATGCGCCGCCCGAACGGCGCGCTGCCGTGCGCGGGACCGGCCGTGTGCGGGCTCGCGCTCCCCCCTCCCGTGACGGCGGAGGTACCCGGGGGGCCCGCGTCGCTGGGGGCCACCCCCGATTGTTCGGCCCCCGGCCAGCAGCCAGTCTGGCCCGCTCCTGTGAGCCATCCCGCTCGTATGAACAGTCCCCCCGCCACTCCCGCGGACGAGTTCGCCCCCACTGCGGCGTGGGCGACGCTGTGGCTGCGCGCCCGCCTGCTCAAACAGCTGCGCGACTTCTTCGACGCGCGCGGCTTCCTGGCCGTGGAGACCCCGCTGCTCTCGGCCGAGACGGTTGTCGATCGCTACCTCGATCCGATCCCCGTTCCCTGGCCGGCGGGGTCCGGACCGGCCCGGGCGGAAAGTCGGTTGTGGCTGCAGACCTCGCCCGAGGCCGGCATGAAGCGACTGCTGGCGGCCGGAGCCCCGTCGATCTATCAGATCACCCGGGCCTTTCGCGACGGCGAACGCGGGCCGCTCCACAACCCGGAATTCACGTTGCTGGAATGGTATGCCATCGACCAGGACATGCCCGCGGGGATGCAGTTGTTGTCGGAGCTGGCCGAGCAGCTGCTGGGTACGGGCCCCGCGGAACGGCTCTCGTACCGTGATGCCTTCCTGCGCCACGTGCAACTCGATCCGCACACGGCCGCCATCCCCGAGCTGGCGGCTGCCGCCCGGCGGCATGGGCTCGTGGCCTGGACCGCGGCCGCGGACACGGACCGCGACGGCTGGCTGAACCTGCTGCTGGCCCACTGCGTCGAACCTTGGCTGGGCCGCGACGGGGCCACGATCGTGTACGACTATCCCGCCAGCCAGGCCGCGCTGGCCTGTCATCGCCGGGACGGAGACGTCACGGTCGCGGAGCGTTTCGAGTTGTACGTGCGCGGGGTGGAACTGGCCAACGGCTACCACGAGCTGCGCGACGCGAGCGAGCTGGAGGACCGCTGGCAGCAGGCCAACGCGCAGCGGCAGTCCGCCGGCAAGCCGGGGCTGCCGTCCCATCCGCGCCTGCTGGCTGCCCTGCGCCACGGACTGCCGCCCTGCACCGGGGTGGCTCTGGGGGTCGACCGCCTGGTGATGCTCGCCGCCCGCGCCGAGCGCCTGGACGACGTGCTGACGTTTCCCGTGGACCGCGCCTGACCGCCCGGGCGGCGGCGCGGTCAAGAAGCCGCGGAGCGGTGGAAATGGACGTGGCGCCAAGTGCCGGCGCGGCGCTGCCAGACCCGCGTTTCCTCGAAACGGTCGGTCGCTGTCCGGCCGTCGTCGCCGATCCGCTGCACGAGCCGCGTGTAGCAGACCACCGCGGCGTCCGCGCCCAGCGGCCGCACGTGCGGGGCACAGAGGGTGCTGGCATGGCGGCCCAGGTGACCGCCCGATTCGAAATAGAAGCGGTGGAACTCCAGCCCCTCCACCAGGTGCCCGCGGGCCTCGGGCTCGAAGCAGGTCAGCGCTGGGTCGCACAGGGCCTGGTAGGAGTCCCAGTCGGCGTCGCGGATGCACTCCAGCAGACGCTCACTCAGCTGCAGCAGTTCCCGGTGATCGTGCGCGTTCATAGGTGCGAAAGCTGTAGGGATGCTCGTGCTTGTCGTCGGCCGGATGGAAGCTCTCCTCCACCAGCGTCCACGACCGCAGATCAAGCTCGGGAAAGCAGGTGTCGCCCGCCACCTGTCCGTGGACGGCGGTCAAGTAAAGACGGTCGGCCCGCGGGAGCGCCAGCCGGTAAATCTCCTCGCCACCGATCACGAAGACCTCGTCGTCACCCCGTGCCAGGGCGCAGGCCTCGTCCAGGCTGCGGGCGAGCAGGCTGCCCGGCGGCGCCCGGTCCAGGCCGCCGGAAATCACGATCATCGTCCGTCCGGGCAACGGGCCCGCGAGGGACTCGTAGGTCTTGCGGCCCATGATCACGTGGTGTCCCATCGTCAGCCGGCGGAAACGCCGCAGGTCAGCCGGCAACCGCCACGGCAATTGCCCCTGGCGCCCAATCACCCCGTTATCAGCCCGGGCCACGATGATCGAGAGCCTCATGTCAGACAGCTACCGGGGCCGGGATGTGGGGGTGCGGGTCGTAGTCCAGGAGCTCCATGTCCGCGAAAGTGAAATCGTGGATCGACGTGACGTGCGGGTTCAGCCGCAGGCGAGGCAGGGGGCGCGGCGCGCGAGTCAGCTGCAAGCGGGCCTGCGGCAGATGGTTCGTGTACAGGTGCACGTCGCCGAACGTGTGAATGAACTCGCCGGGCGCCAGTCCGCTCACCTGGGCCGCCATCAGGGTCAGCAGGGCGTAGGAGGCGATGTTGAACGGAACGCCCAGGAACAGGTCGGCGCTCCGCTGGTACATCTGGCAGGAGAGCCGTCCCTCGGCCACGTAGAACTGGAACAACAGGTGACACGGCGGCAACGCCATCCGCGGCAGGTCGCCGACGTTCCAGGCACTTACGATCAACCGCCGCGAGTCGGGATCGGTCCGGATCCGCTCCAGCACGCCGCCCAGCTGGTCGATCGACTCCCCGCCCGGACCGGACCAGTGCCGCCACTGGTAGCCGTAGACCGGTCCCAACTCGCCCCGCTCGTCGGCCCACTCGTTCCAGATGCTCACCCCATGCTGATTCAGGTAGGCCACGTTGGTTTCGCCGCGCAGGAACCAGAGCAGCTCGTAGACGATCGACTTCAGGTGCAGCTTCTTGGTCGTCAGCAGCGGGAACCCTTCGCTCAGGTCGAACCGCAACTGGTGCCCGAACAGGCTGAGCGTGCCGGTGCCGGTGCGGTCCGACTTGGGGACCCCCTGCTCGAGAATCTTCGCGAGGAGTTCAAGATACTGCCGCATCGGTGTCTCTTCACAAAATGACACGACCCGGGGAGGACGTTGCACGCGCTGGGGGACTGTCGGGAATGATGCTGCCGCCGGTCAACCTGTTCACATCATCGTCGTCCTTCGCTCCGCGAAAGAGCGTACTTTCGCGGAGCGAAAGGCGACAATCCCAGGCGGGTGCGGTATACGTGGCCCAGGCCTCCAGCTTGTGTGGAAGCACGGTCAACGTTCTTTTTATATCGCCCTTCGACACGAAATTCAGGACCGCCGCGATCTTGGGAGGGCGAAGCTCCGGCCGAGCCATCGGTCACCGTTCTTGCCACGCGTCCACCTGGGCCTTGAATTCAGGGGGTCAGCTCGATGTGCCCGGCCTGCGCGGGTGCGGCCTGGGGGTCACCGTTCACGGGCCGGGGTCGGGTACATTTTTCGGCCAATCCGCCCGACCTGGCGCCGACGCGCAGGCCGAAAACATGTACCTGACCCCCTCGAATCCGGCCAAACGCTCAGCCGGGGTGTGAACGGTTACGGTCTGGGGGAGCCCATCGGCCGAAAAAGGGACCCGGCTCCGACCTGTGAGCAGTTACCGCCGCGGCCTGGGCGGCGGCCCCGCCCTCCCGGAATCGCACCAGGCTGTTCCCGGCTATTCACGGCCTCACTGCCTGTCCTGGCTGGCAACAGTCCAGGCTGGCAACAAGGGACGACTTGTCAGAAGGCTTCCTGGAGAATCTGCAGCAACTCGTCCCGCTCGGCGGGACGGGGATTGATCCGTCGCAGACGGTCGATGGCATAGGCCTTATCCGCCCAGCCTGCCAGCTGGTCTGGCCGTCCGCCGAGTTCGCCAATCCGCGCGGGGATGCCGATCCGCAGCTTGAGACGCTCGACCTCCACGATCGCCTGCTGCGCGGCCTCTTCGGGCGACATCCCCCGCAGATCCGCCCCCAGCAGCTCGGCCACACGCGCTAATTCGGCTGTACGCCGCGGCAGATTGAAACGCATGACGTACGGCAGCAACAGCCCATTGCCGGCTCCATGCGAGCAGTGCAGGGCAGCGCCCAGCGGATATTCCAGGGCGTGCACCAGGGCCACGCCGCAGTTGGAAAAGGCGATCCCGGCCAGCGTGGCGGCCAGCGCCATCCCGGTGCGGGCCTCCTGGTCGGTGCCATCCCGCACGGCCCGCTCCAGGAACTCTCCGACCAGCGCAATCGCCCGCTCGGCCAGGCACGCGCCCAGGGGGAAGCGGCCCGAGTACGGCGTCGCCTCGTCGGGCCGCACGTCCAGCTGGTCGTAATCCATGGCCGTCAGCGCCTCGATGGCATGCGTCAGGGCGTCGATCCCGCTGTCGGCCGTCACTTGCGGCGGGCAGCTGCAGGTCAGCTGCGGATCAACCACCGCCAGGGTCGGACGCAGGTAATCGCTGAGCGTACTGACCTTGATCTCCTCCTCCGGATCGGTGAGGACCGCGGAATGCGAGACCTCGCTGCCCGTCCCCGCGGTGGTCGGCAGGCAGACCAGCGGCAGCAGGGGGCCGGGCACCTTGTCGTAGCCAAAGTAATCGCGCGGGTGGCCGCCGTGCGTCAGCCCGATGGCGGTCATCTTGGCCAGGTCCAGGTTGCTGCCGCCGCCCAGTCCCAGGATCGCCTCCGGCGCCGTCTGGCGGGCCGCGTCCAACGCCGTGGCGGCCGTCTGGAGCGTCGGTTCGGCCTGGCCGCCGTCGAACACGGCAGCCGTCACGCCGCTGCCCGCGAGCCCGCGAAGCACGCGCGCCACGATTCCCAGGCGCGCCAGGTTGCCGTCGGTGATCACGAGCACGCGGCGCCACCCGCGACGGGCGCACAGTGTTCCCAGCTGGTCGACCGCACCGGGCCCGAACACCAGCTGGCCCGCGGTCTGGAACGTCCAAAAGCCGCGCATCGAAGTCGCCCCGGACGGCTGTGCCCATGGTTCGATCGGTCGGCCGCGCGACGTCCCATTCGCCGGGGCGCCGGCCACAACCACAGTCGGCCTCCCCGCCCGTGGAGGCCAGGGGAACGAGCGGCGCGTTCACGAGGGTGAGACAGCAGGTCCGGCAGCTGGCTTGGGGGGTGCCGCGGCGGCATCCGTTACCGAGGCGGTTGCGCGCACGGCCCGGGGACCGGTCCCGGCCTCGGTCGCGGGACGATGCCGACCGCCGGTGCTCTTCCGCACAAGGCGCGGGTCCTCCGGCGTGCTCGCCCCGTGCCCGGTCACGGCGACGATTTTTTCTGCTGCGCCAGCAGCTCTTCCACCAGCTTCGCGGCCAGCTCCGGCTTGTCGCTGGTCACGAGCTGCTGGAGCCGGGCGGGCTTCACCCCCAGTTTCTCCAGGTGGCCAACGAGCGACTTCCAGTGCCGGGCACGCGACTTCCCCTCGGCCAGGTACAGCTCGGTAATTAGCTCCTGAACCCGCTGCAGGGCGATCGATTCTCGGTTCTCGTAGTAGTTGCGGATAATATTCTGCTGGTAGCGGGATCGCTTTTCCATGTTCATTCCATCCTGGACGAGGGTGCCGGCGTCCGCCGAGCGGCCGGCGATGGCACCCGCGGTAGGCGAGCGGCCGTCCGGTTGACGCGCGCGAGAGTACCCCCGTGCGCTGAACGCCTGCCCGCGGACTGGGCCGGGACAATCTGGCACAAAAACGGCCCAAGGTAAATGGGAAACCGATTGACCCTGGGCGGGGCGATCCCTCCGCAGGCCTGCACGGATCGGAGCGCGCGCCGACGCCCGGGCAGCGCCCCCTTCGCCCGTGGGAAAACCAGATCGCGTTTTCGCGATTCTGGGAGGGCGCGGCGATCGCCGAGCCGGCGCGTGGAACGCATTCTCGGCTCGGCGGGAGCCTTGCCCTCCCCATATCGTGCAACCCTGGTCCGCTCGTCCGGTAGCTTCCAGGATCACGCAAGGCCATTCAGGCCTTCGAGTTGCCCAGCGGGCAAGTGCGGTTGCCCCGAGGGGCAGGCCGGCGGCGCTGGCCGGGATCGCGCCGCGGCTTGTGCTTGCGGTCGGCAGAGGGCGCGCGGACGGAGATTCCGGGACCGCGCCCCGGCGATCGCCCCCGCGCCCGGTTTTCGCGGCTGGGCCGGCGCGGTAAATTCTTGAGCCGTGAGAACGTCAGCGTTCACCGGTCGGGGTCGGGGCCCCTGTTTCCGGCCGCGCCGCCCGGACGCGCCGCGCCGCCCGGACGCGCCGCGCCGCACGGACGCGATGGCCGAGGACGTTGTCCCCCGGCACGACCGTGGGCCTTGCACGGTAACTGGAAGTCCATGGGGCGCGGCGCGCCTTTCGGACGACGATCGTCCAGCGGCGACGATCGTCCAGCGGCGACGATCGTCCAGCGGCGACGATCGTCCAGCGGCGTTGTCTTGTGGCTGGAGAATTGGCCCGTCCTCGACCCTTGAACGCGTGCGCCGTGACCGGTTGTAGGACTGCTGCGGAACCGACCATGCCGATCATCAAGTTTGTCAGGGAGAAGAGGGAAATCGAGGTACCTGTCGGGGCCAATCTCCGCGGGGAGGCGATCAAGGCGGGCATCAATCCGCACCAGGGGATCAACGGCCTGGGCGCGGGGCTGAACAAGTTCCTCAACTGCCACGGCCTCGGCCAGTGCGGCACCTGCCGGGTGCGGATTCTGAAGGGGATGGACCATGCCAGCCCGATGGGGCTGGTCGAACGGTTGCGCCTCCGCGTCCCGGTCCCCACGCCGGTCACCCCGGGCGGCATCGATCCGCTGCCTTGCCTGGCCTATATCGGCAACGAGGAGACGATGCGCCTGTCGTGCCAGACCAGAGTCCTGGGCGACATGGAGGTCGAGACCGGCCCGGAGTTGAACCTGTTCGGTGAGAATTTCTTCAGCTGAGGCCGCCTTGGCGAACCGACGCGGACCTCCCATCCAGGCTCACAGGGGGCATCGCGCGGGGGCGCGTGGCATGAGCCGCTTCGCCGCGTGGGCTCCGTTTGCGCCGCAGGTGGTGGTCCGACGCGGCCGCCGAGAGCCTCCGCCCCAGCAACTCCCGCGTTTCGGTCTGGGGAACTTTGGTTGGGTAAACCCGTGAAGCAGGTGCTGGCGATCGTCAAGCCGTTCCTGGCCGAGAAGGTGCTCGAGGCCTTGCGCTGGGCACCGCTGGAGGCGCTGAGCGTCCGCGAGGTAAAGGGCTACGGCCGGCAGAAGAGCTACCTCGATCAGTACGGCGATAGCGAGTTCTCGCTGGCGTTCCTGCCGAAGGTCGAGATCACGATCTGGGTGGACGATGCCCGTGTGGAGGAGGTGGTGCGGCGGATCGTCGACGTGGCGCGCACCGGCCGGATGGGCGACGGCAAGATCTTCGTGGTGCCGGTCGAGACGTACGAGAGCGTCATCGACCTGGCGGGGGTGGAGCCCGCGGGCGGCCGCTGAGGCGCGGTCCGCGTGGGGCGGCTCACCGCCCGGCCGTCTCCGCCGCGGGGGAGCAGGCTGCCCGAAAGATCTCTTCGAACCGCCGGCGGTTGCCCTGGCGGTATTCCCGGCACTGGGCCAAGAGCGAGTCCGGGTTGTCGTGTCCCAGGAGGAAGGCCAGCTTGTTCAACTCCTGTGCGTCCTGCGGCACGTCGTGGCGGGAGGTCGTGTTCATGAGCCGCAGGCGGGCCTCCAGGCTGCGCAGGAAGCGGTACGAGCGGCCGAAGAAATCGGCATGTTCCTCATCCAGGCAGCCGGCCTGGTGCAGGGCGGTCAGGGCCTCGAACGTCCCCGGCACGAGCACTTGCGGGTGGGTGGCGGCGAACGTCAGTTGCAGCATCTGCACGGCGAACTCGATGTCGACCGTGCCGCCTTCGCCCCGCTTGATGTTGTGCGGCGAGGCGGTTTCCTGCAGCCGCTGCCGCATGTGGTAGATCTCCGCGGCGTTGGCCGGTTGCCAGCGCGGATGGACGATCGCGTGGCGCACGACGCGCATCGCCCGGCGGCGGGCCTCGGGCGAGCCGTAGATGGGCCGCGCCCGGCAGAGGGCTTGCCGCTCCCAGATCTGCCCGCCGCCCTCGGCAAAGTAGCGCCGCAGCGCGGCCAGCGACACGGCCAGGGCCCCGCTCTTGCCGGTCGGTCGCAGCCGCGGGTCCAGCTCGTACAACCGGCCGTGCGGGCCGATGTGGTTGACGACCTTGATCAGCCGCTGCCCGAGTTCGCTGAAGAAGTGTTGATTGCTGGTCGTCTGTCCGCTGCGGTTCCGCCGGTCGTGGTGCGTCGTGCCGTCGGCCTCGTACAGAAAGATGATGTCCAGGTCGCTATGGTAGTTCGGTTCCCGCCCGCCCAGCTTGCCCAAGGCGAGAATGACCAGTTCGCAGGGGAGGACGTCTCCCCGCGGGCTCGCCCGGCGCGGCCGGCCAAACTTCTGCAGCAGCCGCTCGTGCTCGCGGACGGTGATCTGCTGCAGGCAGACCTCGGCGATATCCGCCAGGGCCGCGGTCGTGGCTTGGACGTCTTCCTTGCCCAGGATGTCGCGGACGCCGACCCGCAGATGCTGGGCGTTCTTGAAGCTGTGCAGGATCGGCTGCAGGTCCTCCGCCCCGCGGCAGAGTTCCGCCAGCGTGGCGTGCAAGGTCTCGATCGTGGGCAGCTTGTCCAGCACCAGCGAGTCCATCAACTCGTCCAGCATGCCGGGGTTGCTGGTGAGGATGCCGGCCAGGTAGGGCGCCGTGGCACACAGCCGGACGTACAGGTGCAGCGACGGCGGGTTGAAGCTGAACAGCTCCCAGAGCATGCCCTTGCCGCCGAGCGAGTCGCTGACGTGGCTGAGATGGACCAGGGCGGCGTCCGGGTCGGGCGTCGCCGCAATCGCCTCGAGCAGCGGCGTGGCGATCGACGCGAGGAAATGCCGGCAGCGCCGCGTCGAGAGGAACGAGATCTTCTCCGTGGTCAGGGCCATCAGGTTCTTGTAGGCGGCCGGCACGTCGCGGAAGGCGTAGGGGCCCAGCACCGATCGGATCGTCTCTTCCTGCGGCTCGGGATCCAGCACCAGGTCGACCTCCGGCTCGATCCGCTCGGAGTCCCGGAATGCATCGTGCAGCAGGTGGTCGAGAATCTTGCGGTTCAGCTCCGTCTTCAGCTGGTAGTCGGACTTGAACGCCTCGAGTATCTCCGGGCGGTCGCGCCTCGCACAACCAACGCGGATGGCCAGCTTGGCGAGCTCATCGTCGTCCTGCGGCAAGGTGTGCGTCTGCAGGTCGAACATGATCTGCAGACGGTGCTCGACCGTGCGGAGGAACGCGTAGTTTTCCTCCAGAATGCTGCGCTCCTGCATGGTGAGACAGCCGACCTGCTCCAGCTGGGCGATCGCCTGGAGCGTATTGCCGGTGCGCAGCTCGGGCAGGTCGCCGCCGTTGAGCAGCTGCAGGAACTGGATCACGAACTCGATGTCCCGGATGCCGCCCCGGCCGGTCTTGACGTTCAGCCGCTGGCCGCCTTCGCGCGTGGCCCGCTGCTCGATCCGCCGCTTGAGGGCCTTGATGCCGGTGATGTCGGCGCGGCTCAGGTACCGCCGGTAAATCCACGGTTCCAACGCCGCCAGGAACTCGTCGCCCAGGTCCAGGTCGCCGGCCACCGGGCGGGCCTTGACGAACGCCTGCCGCTCCCAGGTCCGCCCCAGCACGTCGTAGTAATGCAGGGCCGCCCCCGTGCTGACCACCATCGGACCGCTGCTTCCCTCGGGCCGCAACCGCAGGTCGACGCGGTAGGCGACGCCCAAGTCGGTTGGCTCGGCCAGGAGACGCAGGACGGTGCGCGCCAGGCGATCGAAGTACTCGACGTTCTCCGTCGGCTTGACGCCGTCGGTCGTGCCGTCGTGGTCGTAGAGCAGTACCAGGTCGATGTCGCTGGAATAGTTCAGTTCGGCCCCGCCCAGCTTGCCCAGCCCCAGCGCGACGAACCGCGCCGCCCGTCCGCCGGGGCCGCGGGGCACGCCGCGCCGAGGCCCGAGCTGGTTGCGGGCCGCGACCACCGCCGCCTCGGTGATCGCATCGGCCAGGAAGGAAATCTGCCGAGCGACCACGTCCAGGCGTTGACCGCGGATGATGTCGCCGTAAGCGATCCGCAGCGTCTCGCGGCGCTTGTACCTGCGCAGCAGGTGCTTGACGGCCGCTTCGTCCGTCAACAGCGCGGCTTCGCTGCAGATCTCCCGCACCAGCTGGTCGCGGGACACCGGTTGCCCCTCGGTCAGCCGCAGCAGGTCGAAACTCTCCGGATCCTGCACCATCAAATCGCCCAGGTGCTGGCTGGTGGAGAAAATCTGCAGCAGGATCGGCAGGGCATCCCGGTCGCGCTCGAACAGCGACCCCAGCGAGAGCGGGCTGCGCGTGGCCCCCAGGTAACGCTCCAGGGTGTTCAGGGCCAGGTCCGGATCGCTGCTCCGCGGCAGGTGCTCGGCCAGCTGGCCGCAGATCACCGCCAATACGTCCAGCGTCAACCCGGCGCGGGCTATCCCGACCAGATTGGCATGCGCCCGCTCGAACTGCTTCAGACCGAGCGACCGTAACCACGGCTCGGCCCGTTGCGGCCGGTCGAGAAACCCCACCAGCTGGTCAGGGCGGATCCGGGAGGCGGTAGGGTCGGACAACACGTTGCGGGAATGTTGGGCGGCGCTGCGGAAAGTGGGCTCAGTCCCGATCCGGCGGACCGGAGGGATCCATGATACCCCAAGTCGGATACCAATCCAGCGTGTCCGCGGCCGAGCGACACGTCAACGCGCGACGGACGATCACGTCCACGCAGCGGAAACCACTGGATCACGTGCGCGATAAGAGCCATCAAGTCGTCACCGTTCACACCCCGGCTGAGCATTTCGCCGGGTGCGAGGGGGTCCGGTACAGGTTTTCGGCCAGCGCCTAGCGGCGAGGTCGAGTTGATCGGCCCAAGCATCGACCAGACCCCGGCCCGTGAACGGTTGCCTCAACCCGTCAAGAAGTCCGCCAAGGTCCCCGTCCGAGGGGCGGTCGGAGGTCCTTCGGTGGCGGTCACCGTTGCTTCAGTTCCGACAGCCGGACCCGCACGTCGGCCTGGCGCGGCGCGGCTTCCGTGGGGCGCACGACCGGTGGGATCGGCAGCCAGCGCAAGAGGCGATCCGTTTCCAGCGTCGCGGGAACCTGCACATCGCTCTGCGGAACCAGGGTGCGCACCAGGCTTACCGCCGGCAACGGCTGAAGGGCCGGCTGGCGCAGCAACGGCCCGGCAGGGCTGGTCATCAGGACTCCTCGGCCGGCCGGCGGGGCGCGCAGCGTCAGACCGTGCCCGTCGATCTCCCATCGCAGGGCCAGCTGGTCGTAGGCCTCGAGCCGCCCGCTCGCCGCGGCCAGCTCCGGCGCGGGCTCCAGCCGCAAGGACCGCACCGCAGCGTCCAGCAGCGACTGGCTGACCGTGCCGGGACCCGCTGCGAGCGACCCGGCCGCGGCGGTCAGGCGTCCGTTCTGCAGTCGCGCGTGGTCGACCGTCACCTGCGCGGTGCCGGTCAGCTTGTGCGGGAACTGGTCGCTCAGCAGCCGGTCGAGGTCCACCCCGACCAGGCTGCCGCGCAGCTCGCCCTCGCGTGCCGCGTCGAGGGTGAACCACAACTGGCCGGTGAAGCGGGCCTGTGGCCCAAGCCGCTCCGCGGCCGGCCAGAGCAAGGAAATGAGGGAACAGGGAAGCAGTTCGGGACCGGTCTGCAACTCCAACCGCGTCGTGGGCCACGCGCCGCTGCGGTCGCGCGACAGGCGAAGGCCAGCCGGCGAGCTGGCCGTCGCCTCGGGCAGACGGAACTCAGCGATCCATTGCGGCGCGTCGCCGGAAATCAGCTCCCAATGTACGTCGTGCAAGGTCTGGGCATGGACCGCGTCATGCAGAGTCAACTCGCGGGCCCGCATGGCCCGCACCGGGGACGGGTGGCCGGAGGGCGCGGTCAGCGGGCGCAGCAGCAACTCGCACAGGCGCGGCAGGCCATCGGCGGTAACCTCGGGCTGTGCCAGCAGCAGGACGCCGCCGCTCGAACCGTCGATCCGTTCCACCAGCCGGGCCCGGGCCCACAGCCGACCGGTTTCGGGATCGAGCACCTGCAGGCCATGCAGCAGCAGGACCCCCGGGCGCGGGTGCGAGACACGCTCGAATTGAACGCGGGCACCCAGCACGGCCTCCAGCCGGCGCGCCCAGGCCCCAGCCGCCCCGGGACGTCCCCGCCACGCGGCGCAGAGGGCCAGTCCGACCGTGGGGGCCAGGCACAGTGCCACAAAGAGCACGCGGCAGAGCTGCCGTTGGGTCAACGGGTGCATGACGAACCTCCCTGTTCGTCCCGCGGTTCGGCCGGTCGCCGGGGGGAGCGCTCAGCGCTCGAGTGCCAGTTCCTGGAATTGCCGCCAGTGGGCCTGCATTTCCTGCAGGCTGTCGCCGCCGAACTTCTCGACCAGCGCCCGCGCCACCTCGAACGCCACCACGTTCTCCACGATCACGCTGGCCGCCGGGACGGCGCAGACGTCGCTCCGCTCGTACGACGCCTCTTCCGGCTGTTTCGTGGCGAGGTTCACCGAGGGCAAGGCCCTGCGCAGCGTGCTGATCGGCTTCTTGGCCGCCCGGACGACCAGCGGCTGGCCGTTGGTCATGCCCGCCTCCAGCCCTCCCGCGTGGTTGGTCGGCCGCGTGAATCCCAGGGTCGTGGTCCCGCGCGCCGCCTGGTCGTACACGATCGGGTCGTGGACCTCGGAGCCCGGGCGGCGCGCGGCCTCGAACCCCATTCCAATCTCCACCCCCTTGATCGCCTGGATCGACATCACGGCCTGGGCCAGCCGACCGTCCAGCTTGCAATCCCACTGGGCGTGAGATCCCAATCCGAACGGAACCCCCTCGACGCGGACTTCCACGACGCCGCCCAGCGTGTCGCCCGCCTTGGCCGCTTGATCGATCCGCTGCGTGATCCGCTCGTCCAACGCCGGGTTCAACGAGTAAACCGCGCTCTGTTCGCGCCAGGTCCGCTGCTCGTCCAGCGTTCCCGGCCGGGGCGGAATCGGGATGCCGCCCAACTCGACGACGTACCCCAAGGCGGTAATGCCGAACTCACGAAGCAACTGGCGAGCCAGCGCGCCGGCGGCCACCCGCACGGTCGTCTCGCGGGCACTGGCCCGCTCCAACACCCCGCGGATCGACCCCAAATACTTGATCGCCCCCGACAGATCGCCATGTCCCGGACGCGGCCGCTGGAGCTCGCCAAGCCGCTCGAGCTTGTCGTCCCGATTGACAACCTGCAGCGTAATCGGGCTGCCCAGCGTCGTGTCGTGCCAGACGCCCGACAGAATCTCCACGTGGTCCGTCTCGATCTTCTGCCGCCCGCCGCGCCCGTAGCCCCCCTGGCGACGGCGCAGTTCCGCGTCGATCGATTGCGTCTCGATGGTGACGCCCGCTGGAAACCCGTCGACCAGGGCCAGCATGGCCTTGCCGTGAGATTCTCCAGCGGTCCAGTAGCGCAGCATACCCAAGCCGAAACGCTTCCGATAAACTCACCCGGATGGCCCCGCACGGCGCGGGGCCAGATTACCCAAACACCTGATTTTACACGCACGTTTCAGCGGCCGATAGGGCGATTCACGGGCGCGCTCGGGGCGAGATGGAAGGCCGTCGCTGAGCGCTCGAATCACGTCCTCGGCGAACCGCTCCAAGAGTGGCAAGCCACAGCGCGGGGGACTGTCCCGATTTTTGTGGCATGGATGCCAGAAAAATGGGACTGTCCCCTTCGGCAGAGCCATTGACACAAAAATCCGTACAGGCCCCAGCTCGGGATCCGGTCCATATTTCTCGCCGCTGCTCGCTACCGCACATCGACGCGCCGGCCGAAAACATGGACCTGACCCCCCGGAGTTATGCTGCCGCCGGTCAACGTTGTCACATCATCGTCGTCTTTCGCTCTGCGGAAGAGCGTGCTTTCGCTCCGCGAAAGGCGACAATTCTGGGCGGGTGCGGTATCCCTGGAACCCGCCGCCGCCATCGACCGCTAGCATGATCAAGCTGCTGCTCCGCCACTGGTTCCTGCTGGCCCTGACCGTGGTCTTGGTCGTGGGGTTCACCTTCTCGGCTTCGCTGGAGTTCCTGGCGGACACGGCCGTGCTGAGGGATGGCATCGTGGTGACGGTCCTGTTCGTGATGGCCCTGCCGCTGGAAACCCGCGTGATGTGGAACGTGATGCGCCGGCCGGTGGCGGCCGGGCTGGCCGTGGGGATCAATCTGGGCGCATTGCCCCTGGCTGCCTGGGCCATCTCAGGGTTGCTCCAGCCCGAACTGGGACTGGGGTTGATCATCGCGGCGGCGACGCCCTGCACACTGGCCTCGGCCGCCGTCTGGACGCGTCGCGCCGGCGGCAACGACGCGGTGGCCATCCTGGTGATGATCGTCACCAACATCGCCTGTTTCATCGTGACGCCGTTCTGGCTGCTGGTAAGCACCGGTGACGAGGTTCAGATCGACGGACGCGCCATGATCCAGAAGTTGGCCCTGCTGGTCGTGTTGCCGATCGTTCTCGGCCAGCTGTTGCGCCAGGTGTCCCGCGTGGGCCGTTGGGCCACCGCGCATAGGGTCTCCCTCGCGGGAATCGCCCAGTGCGGCATCCTCGGTATGGTCCTCTTCGGCGCCGTGAAGTCCGGTGCGCGGCTGGCGGAGACAGTGCCTGGCCGTTGGTCTTGGGGAGTGGACGTCGGCGCGATGCTGGTGGTTGTGCTGGGGCTGCACGTGGCGATGCTTTGGTTCGGGCACCTGGCCGGCCGCTGGTTAGGCCTGGCACGACCCGATCGGATCGCGGTCGGGTTTGCGGGCAGCCAGAAGACCTTGATGGTCGGCCTGCACGTGGCAATCACGTACTACGGCGGGCTGACGATCCTGCCCATGGTCGCCTACCACGTGGGACAGTTGCTGGTGGACACGATGATCGCCGACCGCTTGCGCCGCGCCGAAACGGGCGCCGAAGCAACGACGTGCGCGGACCAGGGCACAGCTCTAAATAGCCTTTCGTGACCCTGGGAGATTCGGGACGCGCGAATCAGAGCTGCACAATCGTGGGGTAACCGTTCACACCCTGGGAGAGCGTGGGGGGTGATTCCAGGGGGTCAGGTCCATGTTTTCGGCCGGCGCGTCTGGGAATGGCCGAGCGATTCAGCCGAAAAATGGACCAGACCCCGCCCTGCAAGCGGTTACGCTGAAAGGGGACCAGGCCCCGCCCCGGAAACGGGTCACCGTTCACCCGGCGGAACCTCCGGCTCGACCCAGGAAAGGCCTCCGGCACCAGGCCCCGCTCCGGACACGAGTCACCGTTCACAGGGCGGGGTCTGGTCGGTGCTTCGGCCGCCTGGCTTGGCCCTGCCTACACGCGCTGGCCGAAAAGATGGCCCCCTTGCAAGCACGGCGATGGCTCTCCCGAAGTGTGAACGGAAACGGCAACAGCTACCCCGTCCCGACAACGATCCGATCGGTCCGTGGTGCAGCCCGCGGTTTGTATTTGTAGACGATAGCATTTCAAGGCAGGGAAGAGGATTTGGCAACTGGCAGTTGAATTTGGATTTAGACGCTAGAACAGAATCTCTGAGTGGGGGGCGGTCGGGAGACCGGTAAGGCGCTGCACGACAATTACCTACCGGTTTTGTGGATCAGCCGCGGGGCGCTAGCCCGCGGTCTTTCGCGGATGAACCGCGGGCTAGCGCCCGGCGGCTGATGAGTGATTTCGGTAA
>Ga0114938_1000092_pt1 | contig 69177 bp, 70 predicted proteins | sample AshMeaBigSpring_FD_88675 | JGI IMG/M metagenome (GOLD analysis project Ga0114938, IMG submission 88675) | Groundwater microbial communities from Big Spring, Nevada to study Microbial Dark Matter (Phase II) - Ash Meadows Big Spring | ecosystem: Environmental > Aquatic > Deep subsurface >...
CCAAGGGATGAATCCGTCGCGCGCGGCCGGCAGTCGGGGTCAGACCCCCGGCCCCTTCGCTCGGAGCTCGTCGACAGTCATTGCCCGGGGGTCTGACCCCGATACCCGGCGGCCGGCGCCTCGTTCCGGGGGCCCGGACGACCTGCCAAGCGGCTTCCCTCTCGCCAGGAAAGACTCTAGCGTTCTCGCCGAGCCTTCGAAGGAGCCCGGGCTGGCCCATGCAGGATCGCGTCGCAACCGTCCATTCGGCCTGTCCGCACGACTGCCCCTCGACCTGTGCGCTCGACATCGAGCTCGTCGGCAACGGGCAGATCGGCCGCGTGCGCGGGTCGAAGGACAACCGCTACACCGCCGGCGTCGTCTGCGGCAAGGTTGCCCGCTATGCCGAGCGCATCCACCACCCCGACCGCCTGCTCCATCCGTTGCGGCGCAAGGGCCCGAAGGGCTCGAGGCGGTTCGAGCGGATCGGCTGGGACGAGGCGATGGCGCTGATCGCCGACGCCATGAACCGGGCCGAGCGCGAGCACGGTGCGGAGAGCGTGTGGCCCTACTACTTCGCCGGCACCATGGGCCACCTGATGCGCGACGGCATCAACCGGCTCCGCCACGCCAAGGGCTACGCCGGCCAGTACTCGACCATCTGCACCACGCTGCCGGCGGTCGGCTATCGCGCGGCGACCGGCGCCTTCGTCGGGCCCGACCCCTGCGAGATGGCGAAAGCCGATTGCGTCGTGGTCTGGGGCACCAACCCCGTCAATACGCAGGTCAATGTGATGACGCACGTGACGCGCGCGCGCAAGGAGCGCGGCGCCAGGCTCGTCGTCGTCGACGTCTACCGCAACGGCACCGCCGCGCAGGCCGACATGGCGCTCATCCTGCGGCCGGGCAGCGACGCCGCTCTCGCCTGCGCGGTCATGCACGTGCTCTTCCGCGACGGTCATGCCAACTGGCCCTACCTCGAGAAGTACACCGACTGCCCGCGCGAGCTCGAGGCGCACCTCGAGGCACGCACGCCCGCATGGGCGGCCGGGATCACGGGTCTCACGGTCGGCGAGATCGAAGCGTTCGCTCGGCTCGTCGGGACGACGCCGCGCACGTTCTTCCGCCTCGGCTACGGCTTCGCGCGCGTGCGCAACGGCGCGGTCTCGATGCACGCCGCCGCCTGCATCCCGGCCGTCACCGGCGCCTGGCTCCACGAAGGCGGCGGCGCGTTCCACAAGAACAACGACATCTACAGGCTGGACAAGACGCTGATCGAGGGGCTCGATGCGCGCCGCCCCGGCATCCGCCAGCTCGACATGACCCGGATCGGGCCGGTGCTGACCGGCGATCCCTTCGACCTGAAGGGCGGTCCGCCGATCAAGGCGCTCTTCGTGCAGAATGTGAACCCGGCGCAGGTCGCGCCCGAGCAGCGGCTGGTCAAGAAGGGGTTGGCGCGCGAGGACCTGTTCGTCGCGGTGCACGAGCATTTCATGACCGCGACCGCCGAGCTCGCCGACATCGTCCTGCCGGCGACGATGTTCCTCGAGCACGACGACATCTACACCTCGGGCGGCCACATGCACCTGCAGGCGGGCCCGCGCCACCTGCAGCCGCCGGGCGAGTGCCGCTCGAACCATGAGGTGATCTCGGACCTCGCCCGGCGCGTCGGCGCCCGCCACCGCGGCTTCGAGATGACGCCGGCCGAGATTCTCGACGAGACACTGACGAAATCGGGTCACGGGACCTGGGATGATCTCGTCGACGGGCGCTGGCTCGACCTGCAGCCGGATTTCGAGACCTCGCACTACCTGAAGGGCTTCGGGCATCCGGACCGGAAATTCCGCTTCAAGCCGGATTGGCCCAGCGTGACGCTGCCGAACGCGGGCCCCATGGGCCCCATCGCCGACATGCCGTCGCTCCCCGACTACTGGGCGGTCAACGAGGTGGCGGATGCCCGCCATCCGTTCCGCCTCGCGACCTCGCCGGCGCGCGGCTACCTCAACTCCTCGTTCAACGAGATGGCGTCGAGCCGCAAGCGGGAAGGGCCGCCGCGTGCCAAGATCCACCCCGACGACATGGCCCGGCTCGGCCTCGACACCGGCGACCGCATCCGCATGGGCAACGCGCGCGGCGAGATCACCCTCGGGGCGGAAGCGTTCGAAGGGCTGCAGCCGGGCGTGGTGGTCGTCGAGAGCATCCCGCCGAACAGCGCGTTCGAGAACGGCGAGGGACTGAACACGCTGACATCCGCCTATCAGCCCGCGCCGTTCGGCGGCGGCGCGTTCCACGACAACGCGGTGTGGATCCGCAAGATCAGGTGAGCCTGCCGCCGAGCGCGACGATGCCGCCGAACACGATTGCCGCGGCGAGAAAGAGGCAGACGAGTGCGCGCAGCATCGGGCGGGCGACGATCTCGACCTCGGCCAGATCCTCGTAGTCGCCCGCGGGTTTCCGGCCGGTGATCATCGCGGTGATCAGCGGGTCCTTCCTGACCAGCCCGTAAAGCAGGTTCGCGGTGAAATGCGCACCGATCAGCGGCAGCAGAACCCAGTAGAAGATCCACCGATGCCAGCGCGACAGCAATTTCCAGGTGGCTTCCGAGACCATCCGGTAGAGCGGCCCATAGGCGCCGCTGTCGTTGTGCTCGACGGTGAAGAGGCCGAGCGTTGCCTGTGTGCCGACGACTGCGAGCAGCGCCAGGATCATGTAGGTGCCGAGCGGGTTGTGGCCGAGGAAGTGGCGGTCGCGCCCGCGGACGAGATCGAAGGCATAGCCGGCCGCGGTCCACGGCCAGCGCACGAAGCTGCTGAACCGCGAGGTGGAGGAGCCGGCGAAGCCCCACAGCACCCGCCACACGAGGAGAACGAGGATCGCGTAGCCGTTCCAGCGGTGCCAGCGCATCAGGTGGTCGCTGATGAGCTCCGCATACCGGAAGCTCACCCAGGCGCTGAGCACGCAGAGCACCAGCGTCCAATGAAAAAGGCGCGTGGGCAGGTCCCACGCGCCGACGCTCAGCTCCGGCGAGGAGTTACGGGGCATCTCGCCTGTCTCCCGCCGATGGTGTCAGCTCACTGCTTCGGCGGCTTGCGGTATTCCTTGTGGCAGCCGCCGCAGTTGCTCATCACCTTCGGCCACTCGGCCTTGAAGCTCGCCTCGTCCTTGATGACGCCGCTCGCTGCCTTTGCGTCGGCGGCCATCTTGTCGAGCCGGGCCAGGAAGTCGGCCTTCTTTTCCCAGATCGACGGGAGGGCCTCGGTGTCGCCGCCCGTCTTGGAATCATCCGGCACCAAGCCCTTCACCTTGATGGCATTGTCCTGGTAGGTCTTCAGCGAGGCCTGCACCTTGGCGAGTTCGAAAGGTGCCTCACCCTTCATCATCTTGCCGCCGGCGCCGGCGGCGCCGCCGACAGCCTTCATGGCTTCCTTGCGCTCCTTGATCACATTCAGGTTCTGCGCATAAGCGAACGTCGCGCCGACGGCGAGCGCGGCGACGACCGAGACAAGGCGAAGCATTCAGGATCTCCCCATATGGTTGGACGCAGCCTCTGTCAGCGCGCGCTGACGAAGAGCGGCCCCCGGCGGATGAAGGCTGACATCGCGATTGCGGCAAGTCAATGTTTGCGCTGCTCAGCCTTGCCTCACGGATGCGTGAGGCTCGCGCCCGGTTCGGCGAGGTCGGTCATGGCGGGTCCGCAGGAGAAGGAAGTGACGCCGACCCGGGCGAATCCGTGCCGCGTGTGCCGAGTCTGGCGCATGCTCCTGTTGGTGACCCTCGGTGCGCTCCTGTTCAGCCTCTGGGTGACCGGATGATGGATGGCACCAGGACGCCGGCAGGCCTCGGCGCGTATCGGGTCGCGAAACCCGGCCGGAGCGCGATCGCCTATCGCGAGTTCGGCGAGCGGAACGGCCCTGTCGTGCTCGCATTGCACGGCACGCCCGGCTCGCGCGAGAAGTTCGCGCTGATCGATGCCGAGGCGCGGCGGGCGGGCCTCCGGGTGATCAGCCCGGACCGCTGGGGATATGGCGGGACACCGTTGCCCGCGGCGCCATCGCTCACGGCGTTCGCGGAGATCTTTGCCGGCTTCATGACGGAGCTCGGGATCGCGCGCTACGCCGTGCTCGGCGTGTCGGGCGGCGGCCCCTATGCGGTGGCACTCGCCGCGCGAGCATCGCCGGCCGTTACCGCGCTCGCACTGGTAAGCCCGGTCGCGCCACTCGTCGATGCATCAGGCCCGGTGCCCGGCATCTCGCCGTTTCATCGCCTGAGCTTCCTGCTGATGCCGCGCGTCCCGGGCGCGAGCCGGGCCGTGTTCACCGCGTTCCGTGCGGCCTTGGCGGCGGCGCCGGCGCTGGCCTTAGGGGTGGCCGCATTCCGCGGGCCCGCATCCGACCGCGCCATAGCGGCGGAGCCCGGAAACCGCACGTCGCAGGCGGCGAACTATCGGGCGGGGCTGGCAGCCGGCGTGGCCGGTGCCGTCCTCGACATGCGCCTCTTCAGCCGTCCATGGGGCATCGAGCCGGCAGCGATTGCCGCCCCGTCGCGGCTCTGGATCGGCAGCAAGGACGGCAATGTCCCGGTGCGCCCGGCGATCGCCCTGGCACGCGCGATCCCGGGTTGTGCGCTCGATGTCATGCCGGAGGCGGGCCACTGCTGGCTCGCCTGCCACCAGGGCGAGGTGCTCGGCTGGATCAAGTCCAAGTCGGAGAGCTGAGGTGAGGCGCGCCCGATCAGGCGGGCTGGCGGAACCAGAGCGCGCCGACGAGGTCGCGCCAGCTCCAGCCACGCGCGGGGCCCGGCGGGGCGGCCGCCTGGCGCTCGACGCTGCTGCGGGCGTCCGACGTCCGCCAAGCGGTGCGATCAGCCCGCACGGCACCTGGCCGGTGGAGGTCGTCCGAGGCCTCGTCGGGTGTCGCCATCGCGAACCCTGCGGCCCTCGCTGCTCTCGAAAGTCGATCGACAGACATTTGCTAGAGCCCTCGACGCACCGGCAACTCCAGGTGGCGCCACCGTTCCCCCGTTGGCCCGGGAAACGAACGCGCGGCCACAACCGGCGACTTGAGGCTAAATTACCTCAGGTCAAGGGAAAATTAAAGGGGAATGTGCGCTATCCGCGGTTTGAACAGCCCGGAAATCGATGCTGCAGCGCAATGTAGCGCGCTCCCGGCTCACGTCCCGCCCATGTAGCCCGGCAGCCAGCCCTCGTGCACGGCGCGAAGATCTGCCAGCGGCAACGGCGGCTCGCCCTTGATGAGGAGCGCATCGCCACCGCTGCGGCCGATGATGCGGGCGGGGAGCGACAGCAGCCGGGCGCGTTCGGCGATCTCCTCGGCGAGCGAGGGCATCGCGGCGATCACGTAGCGGCCCTGGTCCTCGCCGAACCAGATGCTGTGCGCAGGGAGCTTGCCGACATCGGGGAAGAACTCGACGCCGATCCCGCCGGCGAGCGACATCTCCGCGACCGCGACGAGCAGGCCGCCATCGGAGACGTCGTGCACGGTTCGCACCTTGCCCTCGCGGATCAGCGAGCGGACGAGGTTGCCGGCCTTGATCTCGTCGGTGAGGGTGACCGGCGGCGGCGCGCCCTCGAGCTTGCCCGCGAAGATCTGCTGGTAGAGCGACTGGCCGAGATGGCCATCCTCGCGGCCGATCAGAATGAGGAGGTCGCCCTTGGCCCTGAGTGCGATGCTCGCCGTTCGGCTGGCGTCGGGGATCACGCCGACGCCGCCGATCGCGGGCGTCGGCGGAATGCCGATGCCATTGGTCTCGTTGTAGAGCGAGCAATTGCCGGATACGACGGGATAGTCGAGCGCGAGGCAGGCTTCCCGCATGCCCTCGACGCTGCCGACGAACTGGCCCATCACCTCGGGTCGCTCGGGGTTGGCGAAGTTCATGTTGTCGGTAATGGCGATCGGATCGCCACCGACGGCGGTGATGTTGCGCCACGTCTCGACCACCGCCTGCTTGGTGCCCATGACCGGATCGGCGAGCACGTAGCGGGGCGTCACGTCGCATGCCATCGCCACCGCCTTCCTGGTGCCGGGGATGCGAACGACCGCCGCGTCGCCGCCAGGACGCTGGAGCGTGTGGCCCATCACCATGCTGTCGTACTGCTCCCAGATCCAGCGCCGCGAGGCGAGCTGGGGATGCGCCATCATCGTCGCGAGCGCATCGAGGACGGCGTTTGGCGGGGCGACCCATTCGGGCAGGATCTTCTTCGGCGCCGGCGTCGCGACCCAGGGCCGCTCATACATCGGCGCGGAGTTGGCGAGCTTGTCGACCGGCAGGTCGGCCTCGACCGCGCCTTTGTGCTTCACGATCAACCGGCCGGTGTCGGTCGTCCGTCCGATCACCGCGAAGTCGAGGCCCCACTTGCGGAAAATCACCTCGGCATCCGGCTCGGAGCCGGGCCGCAGGATCATCAGCATCCGCTCCTGGCTCTCCGAGAGCATCATCTCGTAGGCGGTCATGCCGACTTCGCGCTGCGGCACGTGGTCGAGGATCAGCTCGATTCCGACGCCACCCTTGTCTGCCATCTCGGAGGTCGAGGAGGTGAGGCCGGCGGCGCCCATGTCCTGGATCGCGATGATCACGTCGGAGGCCATCAGCTCGAGGCATGCTTCGATCAGGAGCTTCTCGGTGAAGGGATCGCCGACCTGCACGGTCGGGCGCTTCTCGGCACTCTTGTCGTCGAACTCGGCCGACGCCATCGTCGCGCCGTGAATGCCGTCGCGGCCGGTCTTCGAGCCGACGTAGACGACAGGAAGCCCGACGCCCTTTGCGGCGGAATAGAAGATGCGGTCCTTCCTCGCGAGGCCGACGCACATCGCGTTGACCAGGATGTTGTTGTCGTAGGCGGCGTCGAAGTTGGTCTCGCCGCCGACCGTCGGCACGCCGGTCGCGTTGCCGTAGTGGCCGATGCCGGCGACGACGCCCGCGACGAGGTGGCGGGTCTTGGGGTGCTCGGGCGCGCCGAAGCGGAGCGCGTTGAGGTTGGCGATCGGCCGCGCGCCCATCGTGAACACGTCGCGCATGATGCCGCCGACGCCGGTCGCGGCACCCTGGTAGGGCTCGATGTAGGAGGGGTGGTTGTGGCTCTCCATCTTGAACACGATGGCGTCGCCGTCGCCGATGTCGATGACGCCGGCGTTCTCGCCGGGACCCTGGATCACGCGAGGGCCGGTCGTCGGCAGCGTCTTCAGCCACACCCGGCTCGATTTGTAGGAGCAGTGCTCCGACCACATGACCGAGAAGATGCCGAGCTCGAGCAGCGTCGGCTCGCGGCCGAGGATGGACACGAGGCGCGGGTACTCCTCGCCCTTGAAGCCGTGCTGGGCGACGATCTCGGGCGTGATCCTGCCCTTGGACTTGGCGGTGTCGGCGGCCACGGCGTCTTTTGCTCGCTCGCTGTTTTCGGGAATCGGACTCTCCTCCGGGCCCGCTTATAGCGGGGGCGGGCGAGGTTGTCGCGTCAAGACGAGGGGCCTGTGGGCGAGTGGCGAGCCGCCGCTACCGCCGCCACAGATGCGCGAGAAACATGCGAGCGCGGCCCGATGTCTCGGCAGCGGTTTCGGGCGGGTCGGCCACATCGCAGAAAAGTGTGTCGCCGTCCTCGACGATGGAGTCGAAGGCGGGCAAGCGGAGCGAGGAGCCGCGCACGAGCACGAGCAAGACATCGCCGAGCCGGCGCAGCGTGGCCGCGCCCATGACATCGGACCGCACCAGCGCATGCCGCCAGTCCGCGCGCCGCGACATCAGGTTGAGGTCGAGCACCGGGTCGCCCGCGAGGGTCGCATGCGCCGGCACGTCACCCGGGAAGGAGTAGGGCGCGAGCCCGGCTTCGAGAGAGACCTCCGCGTGGCCCTCGATGCTGAGGTTGAGGCCGCCGCCCTCGAGCAGCGCGATCGTGCGGTCGATGCCGGCGAATTGCGAGAAGGGCCCGGCCTGCTCGACGCGCGCCATGCTGAGGCGCCACTCGAAGGAGGCCGTGTCCGCACCCGCAGGCCAAACCGCGATCTCGGTCGTCGAGCCGCCGCCGTTGCGCCAGGGCATCGTCACGTAGGCGGTGGAGCGGATGATGCGCATGGCCGCCTCCTCACGCGGCCGGGGTCGCGGCGAGCACGTCCGGCGCGATGTGGCAGGCGATCGTGTGGGCGCCTGACGCTCGCACCGGCGGCGGTGTCGTCTCGCACACCGCGCCGAGCTTCCTCGGGCAGCGGCTCGCGAACGGGCAGCCGGCGAGCTTCACTGTCGGGCTCGGCATCGCGCCATCGAGCAGCACGGCAGGCGGTGGCGCCTCGGGGTCGGGCCGCGGCGCGGCGGCGAGCAACGCCTCGGTGTAGGGGTGGAAGGGTGGCGTGAACACCTGCGCCGCAGGTCCCTGCTCGACGATCCGGCCGAGGTACATCACGGCAACCCAGTCGGCCATGTGGCGAACGAGGGCGAGGTCGTGGCTGATCAGCAGCAGGCCGAGCTCGGAGGTCTCGAGCAGCTCGCCGAGCAGGTTGACGATCGCCGCCTGAACCGACACGTCGAGCGCGGAGACCGGCTCATCGGCGATGACCAGATCGGGGTTGCCCGCGATCGCGCGCGCGATGGCAACGCGCTGGCGCTGGCCGCCCGAGAGCTGGTGGGGCTTGCGCGCCAGGAGGTCGGCCGGCAGGCGCACGCGCTCGAGGAGGCGGGCGGCCTCGGTGCGCGCCGCCCGGGTCGGCAGGCCCCGCAGCCGCTTCAACGGCCGCTCGAGCGCATAGCCGATCGTGTGGCTCGGATTGAGCGTCGCGTCGGGGTTCTGGAACACCATCTGGATGCGCCGGCGCAGGTCACGGCTGCGGTCCCCGACCGGCACCTGCGCGACGTCGGCTCCGGCGATGCGCACGTGCCCTTCGCTCGCCGGGAAGAGACCGGAGACGACCTTGGCGAGGGTGGATTTGCCGGAGCCCGACTCGCCGACGATCGCGAGCGTCTCACCGGCGCGCACCGAGATGCTCGCGTCGGTCAGCGCATTGACGTGCGTGACCTTGCGCCCGGTCAGGCCGCCGCCGATATCGTATCGTTTGGTCAACCCTCGAATGTCGATCAGCTCGCCGCCCGGTACCGGCGCCCGTGCGGTTTGGCTTCGCTGGCGCGCCTGATCCGGCAGACCCGCGACGTCGAGCCGTGCGCAACGCGCCATGTGTGCGCCATCGCCGGCGGGGACCGGTCCAAGCGGGATCGGTCGCGTTGCACAGAGGGCCGGCTCGGCATGGCGGCAGCGCGGCGCGAAGGCGCAGCCGACGCGCCCGCGGTCGGCGGCGGTGAGGCCGCCCTCGATCGGCGTCAGGCGCGCGCGCGCGCCGTGCGCCGCGAGTGACGGCAGCGCGGCGAGCAGCCCTTGCGTGTAGGGGTGACGGGGCGCCTTGAAGACATCGCGGATCGGGCCGGTCTCGACGAGGCGGCCGGCATAGAGCACGCCGATCCGGTCGCAGAGCCGTGCGACCGTGCCGAGGTTGTGCGAGATGAACAGGATGGCGGTCCCGAACTTGCGGCGCAGCTCGCGCACGAGCTCGAGGATCGCCGCCTCGATGGTGACGTCGAGGCCCGTGGTCGGCTCGTCCATGACGAGGAGCTTGGGGTCGGCCATCAACGCCATGGCGATGACGACGCGCTGCTGCTGGCCGCCCGAGAGCTGGTGGGGATAGCGGCTCATCATCGCCTCGGGATCGGCGAGACGCACCTCACGGAGCATGGCGATGGCACGCTCGCGGGCGCGGGTGGGATCGCGCTCGCCGTGCAGCATCGGCACCTCGATCAGCTGCCGTCCGACCGGCATCACCGGGTTCAGGCTGGACATGGGGTCCTGGTAGACCATGGCGAGGCGCGAGCCGCGCAGCCGGCGCAGCTCGTTGTCGCTCATCGTTGCGGTGTCGCGGCCCTCGACGCGGAGCGTGCCGGAAGAGACCTTCATGCCGGCAGGCAGGTAGCGCATGGCGGCGAGCGCGACCGTCGACTTGCCGCAACCCGACTCGCCGACGAGGCCAAACGCCTCGCCTTCGCCGATCGAGAACGACACGTCGTCGAGAATGCGCGCGCTGCGGCGACGGCCGATGTGAGTGATCGACAGGCCATCGAGGGCGAGTACGTCAGCCATCGATCTCAGCCTCCCTGAGCCCCTGGGCGAGGAAGTTGAAGCCGATGACGAGGGAGGAGATCGCGGCGGCGGGGATGATCGTCATGTGCGGCCACACGAAGATCATGCCGTAGGCCTCCTTGACCATGCTGCCCCAGTCGGGGTCGGGCGGCGGCAGGCCGACGCCGAGGAAGCCGAGCACGCCGATGGCGATTACCGTGTAGCCGAGGCGCAGGAAGAAATCGACGATCAGCGGCCCGCGCACATTCGGCAGGATCTCGCGGAGCAGAATGGAGAGCGTCGACTCCCCGCGCATGCGGGCGGCGGCAACGTAGTCGCGGTTCTTCACGTCGAGCGTCACCGCGCGCACGATGCGGGCGATGATCGGCGCCTGCGTGAAGGTGATGACGGCAATGATGTTGGCGGCCGAAGGCCCGAAGCGGGCGATGATGATCAGGTAGAGGATGATCTTGGGGAAGGCGAGCAGCACGTCGCCGACCCGCATGATCAGCGCGTCGATCCAGCCGCCGCGATAGCCCGAGAGGAGCCCGAGCAGCGTTCCCAGCACCGCCGCGCCGATGACGGCGGCGGGCGCCACCGTCAGCACCGTGCGCGCGCCCCAGATGAGGCGGGAGAGGATATCCCGCCCGAGATGGTCGACGCCGAGCCAGTTGCGCCAGGTCGGCCAGGGATAGGCCATGAGCGAGGCATCGATCCCGTTCGGTGGGTAGGGCGCGATCCACGGCGCAAGCAGAGCGAGGAGGCACCAGGCGAGGAGGATCGCGGCGCCGATGGTGCCGACGCGGGAGGCCGTGAGCACCTCGGCGAGCTTGCGAGCGAGCGATGGCGCGGCGGCGGCGTCCTGCGTGCCGGCGAATGGCGCCGCCGCGGTCGCCGCGATATCGCGGCTGATCTCGTTCATACCCGGATCCTCGGGTCGAGCCGCATGTAGCCGAGGTCGCCGAAAAGCTGCGTCAGCATCGTCACCGAGACGGCGACGAGCGTGCCGGCCTCGACGACCGCGATGTCCTTGGCGAGCGCCGCCTCCAGCATCAGCCGCCCGAAGCCCGGGTAGGCGAACACCGTCTCGACCACGACGAGCCCGGAGACCAGATAGTTGAGCTGCAGCAGGATGACCGTGAACGGCGCGATCAGCGCGTTGCGCATGGCATGCCTGGTGACGACCTCGCGGAACGACATGCCCTTGAGCATGGCGGTCCGGATGAAGGGCTGGCGCATCACCTCGACCATCGACTGGCGGATCATCGAGATCAGATATCCGGCGTCGTAGAGCGTGACGACCGCGACCGGCAGCACGAACTGGCTCCAGATCGGCCAGCCGCCACTGTTGGTCAGCGGCGAGGTGCCAGGCAGGACGCCGAGCCAGACGACGAAGATCGCGAGCAGGAACACGCCCATCGCGAACTCGGGGATCGAGGCGCAGACGGAGGAGAATACCGACACCGAACGGTCGAGCCCCGAACGCTCGCGCATGCCGGCGAGCACGCCGAACAGGATCGAGAACGGCACGATGACGAGGAAGCTCAGGCCGGCGAGCACCAGCGTGTTGCCGAGCCGGTCCCACAGCACGTCCGCGACCGGCTGGCGGTAGACGAGGCTGTGGCCGAGGTCGCCGGTGAGCGCGCGGCCCATGTACTCGAGGTAGCGCACGATGACCGGACGATCGAGACCCATCTCCCTGGTCAGCTTGTCGACCTGGTCCTGCAGCGCGTAGGGGCCGAGAATCTTGCGTGCGACGTCGCCCGGCGTCATCTCGTTCAGCATGAACACGAGCAGCGAGACGACGAACAGAGTGATCGCCATGTTGAAGAGCTGGCGGGCGATGTAGCGGGCCATGGCCGCTCCTCGAGACGTGCGCCGTGGACGTCTGCTGGCAAGCGTAGCGGGGGGGCGATGGGGCGACAAGCAATTGTCGCTCCACGAGGCGCTGTCGCGCGGGCCGGGAGACGTCTACAGTCGGCGGCGGGGCCCGGAGGGATCGCGTGAGCGCCGAAGGTCGTCGCAGGCTCGAGCTGGCAGTGCGGACGTGCGGCGTGCTCGGCGGCGCCGTGCTCGCCGGGATCGGCGTCCGCTTCCTGGTGGCGCCGGATCTGGCCGCGCGCGAGTTCGGGATCGCGGCCTCGCTACCTGGCCGCGCGTTCCATCAGGCGATCGCGGTTCGCGACATCTGGCTCGGCGGCCTCGCGGCGGCATTCGCCTGGTTCGGGGAGTGGCGGGCGCTCGCCCTCTGGCTCGGGCTCGGCGCACTCGCCTGCCTCGCCGACGCGGCCATTGCCGCCCAGGCATCGGGCCGGCCGGGTGCCGTGGCGTTCCATATCGGCGCCGCCATTCTGTCCGGCGTGGTCGGCCATGCCGCGTGGCGGCTCGGCTGGCGCCAGCGGAGTTAGTACCCGTGGCCAAGCAACTTTTCCGGCCTGGGTTAACCCCAGACCCCGCAGGGGGCTAGCCAAACGCCGCAAAAGGCACGATTTTCAGGTTGATCGGCCAACGGTCTTCCGGTCGGCCCGGCGGCGGCTGCGCCGCAAGGGCCACGCGTGACGTCGGACAGAGCACATGAACCTCTCAATCGGCCCGCCTTCCAGCATCGACTTCCTCTTTCTCCTGGCGACGGCGGCCTTCGGCTGGGGCTTGAGCCTCGCGACCTACCGCTTCTTCGCGATCCGGCGCGGCTGGCCCATGGGCCAGCTCCAGGCCGAGACGCCGACGGTGCCCATCCTGATCGGCCTTTTCGCGGTGATCATCGCGTTTCTGTTCGCGGCGGCGCGCGGGGCGGAGTACGGCGGGTGGTGGATCCTCGTGTTCGGTCTGCTCTGGTCGTTCCTGTGGACGGGCTTCCTGCGCGTCGCTGCACAAAGTGCGCTGTTCCTGGCGCCGATCGCGACCTTCCTGCTGATTTTCACCTGGGCGAGCGGGCGACCGCTGGTCAACATGGGTGTGTGGAACCCGGCGACGCCGCCGAGCCGCGTGCAGCCGGCACCCGCGCCGGCCATGGGGCTGCCGAGCGCGCCGCGCCCGCGCGTCGTCGAGACGATGAAGATCGACGAGAAGCCGCGGCTCGGCCCCGAGTCGACGCGCATCGAGGATCGCACCGGCTTCCCGCCGGTGCCGTCGATCCCGACGATCGTGCCGGCGCCGCTGCGCACGCAATAGGCCGGCGAGCCGAGCGGCCGGTCCCCCGCGCGACACGCGCGCCCTTGTCATCGCCCTGCGCGCGTCCTAGGGGAGGAGCGCCCGCGCCGCCTGCCCGGGTTCTCGCCTTCCCGCCGGAGCCTCCCTGCCATGGCCGTGCGCCGCCTCGATCCCGTCCAGCCCGCGAGCTTCGCGTTCAGCCCCGACAATCTCGTCTGGGCCAAGGCGACGATCGCCAAGTATCCAGCCGGCAAGCAGGCCTCCGCCGTCATCCCGCTGCTCTGGCGCGCGCAGGAGCAGCACGGCGGCTGGCTGCCCGAGCCGGCCATGCGCGCCGTCGCCGAGATGCTGGAGATGGCCTACATCCGCGTCTACGAGGTGGCGACGTTCTACACGATGTTCCAGCTCTCGCCCGTCGGCAGCAAGGCGCACATCCAGGTCTGCGGCACGACGCCGTGCATGCTGCGCGGCTCGGAGGCGCTGATCGCGGTGTGCAAGCGGCGCATCCATCCCGAGCCGCATCACCTCTCCGCCGACGGTACGATGTCGTGGGAGGAGGTCGAATGCCTCGGCGCCTGCGCCAACGCGCCGATGGTGCAGGTGTGGAAGAACACCTACGAGGACCTCACGCCTGCGCTCTTCGAGAAGGTGCTCGACGACCTTGCGCGCGGCCGGCCGGGCAAGCCCGGCTCGCAGACCGGACGGCAGGCGAGCTGCCCGGCCGGCGGTCCGACGACGCTGAAGTCCGCGAGGTGACGGGGTGAGCGAACCGGCGGTGCGCTCTCAGGGTGGCGCAATCTCGAGCGAGGCAATATCCAACCCGAGCCCCGCGAGCCTTGAGGCGGGGCGGCGGGTCGGGTACTGGTTCGCTTGAACGCAGACAGGAATCCGGACCGCCCATGCTCGCCGACAAGGACCGCATCTTCACGAACCTCTACGGCTTTCACGACGCGGGCCTCGCCGGCGCGAAGGCGCGGGGGGCGTGGGACAACACCAAGGCGCTGATCGACAAGGGCCACGACGCGATCATCAACGAGGTCAAGGCCTCGGGCCTGCGCGGCCGCGGCGGCGCAGGCTTCCCGACGGGCCTCAAGTGGTCGTTCATGCCGAAGGCCGACGCGCGTCCGAGCTATCTCGTCGTCAATGCGGACGAGAGCGAGCCCGGCTCCTGCAAGGACCGCGAGATCATGCGGCACGACCCGCATCTGCTGGTCGAGGGCTGCCTCGTCGCGAGCTACGCGATGCGCGCGCACGTCTGCTACATCTACGTGCGCGGCGAGTTCATCCGCGAGCGCGAGGCGCTGCAGCGGGCGATCGACGAGGCCTATGCGGCCAAGCTCATCGGCAAGGGCAACGTCCACGGCTGGGACTTCGAGTGCCATGTCCACCACGGCGCCGGCGCCTACATCTGCGGCGAGGAGACGGCGCTGCTCGAGAGCCTCGAGGGCAAGAAGGGCCAACCACGGCTGAAGCCGCCGTTCCCGGCGGGCTGCGGCCTCTACGGCGCCCCGACGACCGTCAACAACGTCGAGAGCATCGCGGTGGTGCCGACGATCCTCAGGCGCGGCTCGGCGTGGTTTGCCGGCCTCGGCAAGCCGAACAACACCGGCACCAAGCTCTTCCAGATCTCCGGCCACGTGGAAAGGCCCTGCGTGGTCGAGGAGGAGATGGGCATCCCGCTGCGCCAGCTCATCGAGGAGCACGCCGGCGGGGTCCGCGGCGGCTGGGACAACCTGCTCGCGGTGATCCCCGGCGGCTCGTCGATGCCGCTGCTGCCGGCCGCGCAGTGCCAGGATCTGAGCCTCGATTTCGATACGCTTGCGAAACTCAAGAGCGGCATGGGCACCGCGGCGATCATCGTCATGGACAAGTCGGCCGACGTCGTGAAGGCCATTGCCCGCATCGCCTACTTCTACAAGCACGAGAGCTGCGGCCAGTGCACGCCCTGCCGCGAGGGCACCGGCTGGATGTGGCGGGTGCTCGAGCGCATGGCGCGCGGGGAGGCGGAGAAGAGCGAGATCGACACGCTGTTCGATGTGTCCAAGCAGATCGAGGGGCACACGATCTGCGCACTCGGCGATGCGGCGGCTTGGCCGGTGCAGGGCCTGATCCGCAACTACCGCCACGTGATCGAGGCGCGTATCGACCGGTATCAGGCGCGGCCCCGGGAAGCGGCGGAGTAGATTTCTAAAGGTAGACCAGAATTGCGAAATGCGACGGCCGCGACCCATTCGACCGTCTGGCGCTCGGGCCTCGGCCGGTGTAGGACAGGCGCCGCGATCAGACATCGACGCCCGGGGCCGGCCGTGCAAGCCGCACGGCGAGGTCGATTGCGGTGTCGGCTCATCAAGGAAAGGCTCGACGAGGACGATGGCTGCGAAGGGGTTCAGGGAGCCGACGCTGGCCGAGCGGCAGGCGGCGGCACGCAAGGCAAAGCAGGCGGCATTCGAGAAATTGAAGGCGGTGCCGGGTCCCGGCCACCCGGAGTACGAGGCGCGCCAGAAGGAGATGCTGGAGCGGGAGGCACGCCGCAAGGCCGCCGCCGAGGCGGCCGCCAAGGCCAAGGCCGAGCAGGCTGCCGCCGAGGCGGCCCGCCGGCTGGCCGAGGAGGCGGCCCGCAAGGCCGAGGAGGAGCGCCTCTACCAGGAGAGGCTTGCTGAGGAGGCCGCGCTCGAGGCGCAGCGCAAGGCTGCCCGGGATGCGCGCTATGCGGCGCGCAAGGCTGCGAAGAAGAAGTAGCCTGCGCCGCCGGCTCGTTGTTCAATCGCAACACCGCCCTGTTGCTTCCGGACCCGGCCAGGATCTAGTGTTGCGACGGGGACCGAGGGGGACACAGGCACCGAGGAGGCAGCCGTGTTTCTCGTGAGCTATGGCACATTGTTGACGGATATGACGCTCTACCAGTTCGCCAACATGGTGAAGGGGTTTGCCATTGCCGTCGGCGTGGCGGCGGCGATCGTCATGGCCGCAAAGTGGTGGCAGCGAAGCCAGCGGGCCGCCCGCGTCACTCGTGAAGCGCATGCCAAGCGAGTCTATGCGACCTATCTGCTGCAGGCCATGCAGCACCCCGAGCTCGCCCGCCCGAGCGGGGAGGAGGCGGCCAAGTCGCGCGCGCGCACGCAGTACCAGTGGTTCCTCGGCTTCCTGTTGACGACCGCCGAGGAGATCCTGCTCGTCGACCCGAGCGACACATGGCGCGAGACGATCGCCCGCCAACTCGCCGCGCATCGCGAGTTCCTGGCGAGCGCTGCATTCCGCGAGGGGCCCTATCGCGGGCTCTCGAGCGAGCTCAAGGGCCTCGTCGACGACGCGATCGTGCACGGCGGCGAGGGCCCGACGAAGTCGTCGAACGTCCGGCCGCTGCACGCGAATCGCTGACCGGCCCGCGGGGAGCCCCCCGCGACCGCGCGAGCCTCCAAAATGCGCACTTGGCAGCGGCGGGCGCACCCACTATGCGTTCGCTCTGGGAGCACGTGCCGCATGCGAGACCCTGGCGCTCGGGGGCCGGGCGTTCGGTTCGTGCGCACGACATCCGGTTGGGTGCAATGCCGAAGCAACTCATCATCGACGGCCAGCTGATCGAGGTCGAGGACGGGATCACGCTGATCCAGGCCTGCGAGCAGGCCGGCGTCGAGATCCCGCGCTTCTGCTACCATGAGCGGCTGTCGATCGCCGGCAACTGCCGGATGTGCCTGATCGAGGTTCAGGGCATGCCCAAGCCGGTCGCCTCCTGCGCCATGGGCGTCAACGACATGCCGCCGAACAAGGATGGCAGCCCCAAGATCATCACGACGCGCTCAGCCATGGTGAAGAAAGCGCGCGAGGGCGTGATGGAATTCCTGCTGATCAACCACCCGCTCGACTGTCCGATCTGCGACCAGGGCGGGGAGTGCGACCTGCAGGACCAGGCGATGGCGTTCGGCGGCGGCGGCACGCGCTACGAGGAGAACAAGCGCGCGGTCGAGGAGAAGTACCTCGGGCCGCTGATCAAGACCGCGATGACGCGCTGCATCCAGTGCACGCGCTGCGTGCGGTTCATGACCGAGGTCGCGGGCGTGGAGGAGCTCGGCGCGATCGGCCGCGGCGAGGACATGGAGATCACGACCTACCTCGAGCAGGGCATGATGTCGGAGCTGTCGGCCAACGTCGTCGACCTCTGCCCGGTCGGCGCGCTGACGCACCGCCCCTGGGCGCACAATGCGCGGCCCTGGGAAATGACCAAGACCGAAACGATCGACGTGATGGACGCGGTCGGCGCGGCGATCCGGGTCGATGTCCGCGGGCGCGAGGTGATGCGCATCCTGCCGCGCAACAACGATGCGGTGAACGAGGAGTGGATCTCCGACAAGACGCGCCATGTCGCGGACGGCCTCAGGACGCAGCGTCTCGACCAGCCCTACGTACGCAAGGACGGCCGCCTGCAGCCGGCAAGCTGGCCCGAGGCGCTGAGTGCCGTCGCGGATCGGCTCGGGGCCGCGAACCAGGCATTGGTCGGCGCGATCGCCGGCGATCTGGCGGGCGCAGAAGAGATGTTCGCGCTCAAAGACCTGCTCGGGCGGCTTGGCGTGGTCAATATCGACTGCCGGCAGGACGGCGCAAGACTCGATCCCGTGTTCGGCCGCGCCTCCTATCTCTTCAATTCGACCATCGAGGGTATCGATCGCGCCGATGCGATCATGCTGATCGGCACGAACCCGCGCATCGAGGCGCCGGTGCTCAACGCGCGCATCCGCAGGCGCTGGCGGCAGGGCAACCTCCTCGTCGGCGTGATCGGCGAGAAGGCGAACCTCGGCTACACATACAACCATCTGGGGGGCGGACCTGAGGCGCTTGCGAGGTTCATGGACCACGCGCCGGCGCAGAAGGAGCGGCCGATGTTCGTCGTCGGCCCCGGCGCCTATGCGCGTGCCGACGGCGCGGCGGTGCTCGCGATGGCGGCCAAGGCGGCCCAGTCGCTCGGCGTCGTCAAGGACGGCTGGAACGGGTTCAACATCCTGCACACCGCCGCCTCCCGTGTCGCCGGTCTCGACCTCGGCTTCGTGCCGGGCATTGGCGGGCGCGATGCAGCCGGCATGCTCAAGGGCGACATGCAGGTCGTGATCCTGCTCGGCGCCGACGAGATCGACACCGCCCGGCTCGGCTCGGCGTTCGTCGTCTACATCGGCAGCCACGGCGACGTAGGTGCGAACCGTGCCGACGTGATCCTGCCGGCCGCCGCCTACGTCGAGAAGTCGGCGACCTACGTCAACCTCGAAGGCCGGCCGCAAATGACGGCGAAAGCCGCCGCGGCGCCTGGCGCGGCGAAGGAGGACTGGGCCATCATCCGCGCACTGTCCCCGCTGGTCGGCCAGACGCTGCCCTACGATACGCTCGCGGCGTTGCGCGCGGCGATGTACCGGTCGGCGCCGTCGCTCGGGAGGATCGGAACGATCACGCCGGCGGGCGCGGAAGGTGTCGCGGCCCTGACGCGGCGTGCAGGAGCACATGCGGCCGAGTCCTTCCGGAACCCGGTTGCTGATTTCTATCTCACCAACCCGATCGCGCGGGCCTCCGCCGTCATGGCCGAGCTCAGTGCCATGAAGCATGGCGACGCCAAGCGCGCGGCGGCGGAATAGGGCGGTGGACGACAGATGCTGGATGCGGCACTCGAGGCGTGGCGGAGCTGGGGGTTCAGCCTCGCGTTGCTGCTCGGCAAGAGCGTGCTGCTGCTCGTCGTGCTGCTCGTCACCATCGCCTACCTGCTGCTGCTCGACCGCAAGGTGTGGGCGGCGGTGCAGCTCCGCCGCGGCCCCAACGTGGTCGGGCCGTTCGGTCTGCTGCAGTCCTTCGCCGACCTCCTGAAGTTCGCGCTCAAGGAGCCGCTCATTCCCGCCGGCGCCGATAAGGGCGTGTTCCTGCTCGCCCCGCTGGCGACTGCGACGTGCGCGCTCGCCGCATGGGCCGTGATTCCGGTTTCCGAGAATAGCTGGGGCAAGTGGGTGATCGCCGACCTCAACGTCGGCATCCTCTACATCCTCGCGATTTCATCGCTCGGTGTCTACGGCATCATCATGGGCGGCTGGGCCTCGAACTCGAAATACCCGTTCATGGGCGCGCTGCGCTCGGCGGCGCAGATGGTCTCCTACGAGGTATCGATCGGCTTCGTCATCATCTGCGTGCTCCTGATCGTCGGCTCGCTCAACATGACCGACATCGTGAACGCACAGAGGACCGGCCTCGCGACCCGGCTCGGCGTGCCCTCGCTCACGATCCTCAACTGGTACTGGCTGGCACTCTTCCCGATGTTCATCGTCTTCTTCATCTCGGCGCTGGCCGAGACAAACCGGCCGCCCTTCGATCTGCCGGAGGCCGAGAGCGAGCTCGTCGCCGGCTTCATGGTCGAGTACGCCTCGACGCCCTACCTGCTGTTCATGCTCGGCGAGTACGTGGCGATCGTGACCATGTGCGCGATGACCACGATCCTGTTCCTCGGCGGCTGGTTGCCGCCGATCGATGTCTGGCCACTGAATGCGGTGCCGGGGGTCTTGTGGTTCATCGCCAAGGTGACGTTCGTGTTCTTCATGTTCGCCATGGTGAAGGCCATGGTGCCGCGCTACCGCTACGACCAGTTGATGCGGCTGGGGTGGAAGGTGTTCCTGCCGCTGTCGCTGGCGATGGTCGTCGTCGTGGCGGCGGTGCTGCAGTTCGGGAGGCTCACATGACCCTTTCGACGCCAATCTTGGCCGCGCTCGTGGGGCTGCTTCTTGGCATTGCCAATTTCATCGGCTTTCGGGCCATGATCGCTCAGCTGCGCCAGACCAGGCCGCCGGACGAGATCCGCAATCGCGCGCGTGCTCTGGCGGCGATCGGCTGGTTCGATCTGATCGCGTTTCCTGTTGTCGGGTATTTCATTCCGACCATCTTCAGGGGACTATGAGGGCACAATGAGCCTCGCATCCGGCATCAAGTCGCTGTTCCTCGCGGAGTTCGTCTCGGCGTTCTTCCTGACCATAAAGTATTTCTTCAAGCCGAAGAAGACGCTGAACTATCCGTTCGAGAAGGGACCGATCTCGCCGCGCTTTCGGGGCGAGCATGCGCTGCGCCGCTATCCCAACGGCGAAGAGCGCTGCATCGCCTGCAAGCTGTGCGAGGCGATCTGCCCGGCACTGGCGATCACCATCGAGGCCGGCCCGCGCCGCAACGACGGCACCCGGCGCACAACGCGCTACGACATCGACATGACCAAGTGCATCTACTGCGGCCTCTGCCAGGAGGCATGCCCGGTCGACGCCATTGTCGAGGGGCCGAACTTCGAGTTCGCGACCGAGACGCGCGAGGAGCTGTTCTACGACAAGGCGCGGCTGCTGGCGAACGGCGACCGCTGGGAGGGAGTGATCGCGAGCAACCTCGCGGCGGACGCGAAGTACAGGTGAGAAGACGGCAATCGGCAGTCGGCAATAGGCAATCGTGACAGTAGGTTCAGACGCAGGGTTTCGACGATCGTTGATTGGTCGGCAAGGTGCGGTCAAAGCGCCGATTGCCGATTGCCGGTTGTCGATTGCCGAACGGGAAACTCAACAATGAACCTCGCCGCCGTCTTCTTCTACGTCTTCGCGGCGCTGACCGTGCTCGCCGGCGCGATGGTCATCGTCGCCCGGAACCCGGTGCATGCGGTGCTGTTCCTGATCCTCGCGTTCTTCAACGCGGCCGGCCTCTTCGTGCTGCTCGGCGCGGAGTTCCTGGCGATGCTGCTGGTCATCGTCTACGTCGGCGCGGTCGCTGTGCTGTTCCTGTTCGTCGTAATGATGCTCGACGTGGACTTCGCCGAGCTGCGCGCGGGCTTCATCAAGAATGCGCCGCTCGGGCTCCTCGTCGGCGGCATCGTGCTCGCCGAGCTGGTGATGGTGCTGGGCTTCCGTGTGATCCAGCCGGGCCTCGCCGGCAAGGCCGCGGCGCCGGTCGCGGCGGGCGTCTCCAACACGGCGGCGCTCGGGCAGATCCTCTATACGCAATACGTCTACTTCTTCCAGGTCGCGGGGCTCATCCTGCTCGTCGCCATGATCGGCGCCATCGTGCTGACCCTGCGCCACAAGGAGGGCGTCAAGCGCCAGAGCATCGCCGCGCAGAATGCGCGGGCCAAGGCGACCGCCATGGACGTCGTCAAGGTGCCGAACGGCGGCTACGTCATCCCCGAGGCAAAGGCGCAGATGGCACATGGCCCGGAGGCGCGGGGATGAAGAACGGCCACGTCAATGGCTCCGGCGACGAGCCGCCACGCAAGACCAACATCACCTCGCTCGAGGAGGTGAGGAAGCGGGCCGAGGCCGAGGCGAAGGCGCGGGCGCGCGCGACTCGCGGTCCGTCGCATATCCGTGATGTCATCATCGGCGCCGTGTTCATCGCCATGGCACTCGGCATGATCTGGCATTGGCTGGCGCCGCTCGTGGCAGGGGCGAGGTGAGGTCGGAATGATGTCTAGCTGTTCAATCATGGTCTGCCTGCCATCACCCCCCACGGGGTCATCCCGGGCCTCGTGCCCGGGATCCATCCATCCACTGGCTCGATACGCGCGACCAAGCAGTGGTCGATGCAGCGATTTCACAACCCGCAGCGTTGCCACTTGCGGAATTATGGGTCCCGGGCACAAGGCCCGGGATGACAGTTTTGGTTGTGGTGTCAGCGGAGCACTGCGGTGAGAGCGGTGATGATCGACATGCCGGTCGAGGCGATCGTGTGGAGATTGGGGATGTTCGGCTTGCCGGCGGTCTTTGCCCTCGCAAGCGTGGTGCTGGGGCTCGTGAAGACCGGCGACGCGCGCCGCCGGGTTTTCGCCGCGACTCTGATCGGGGCGTGGGTCGCGCCGATGCTCGTGCTGATTCTGAGCGGGGTTACGCGCGTGCATGGCCCGGATCCGAGCTTCCGCGGTTTGTTCTTCGTGACACCGCTGCTGCTCGCGCTCTACGCGATCGGCCTGTGGATTGGCGAGAAAACGCGATGACCATCACGCTCGGACACTACCTGACGGTTGCGGCGATACTGTTCACGCTCGGCATCTTCGGCATCTTCCTCAACCGCAAGAACGTGATCGTCATCCTGATGTCGGTCGAGTTGATGCTGCTCGCCGTCAACATCAACCTCGTCGCGTTCTCCGCGTTCCTGGGCGACCTCGTCGGCCAGGTGTTCGCGCTCATGATCCTGACAGTCGCCGCGGCGGAGGCCGCGATCGGGCTCGCCATCGTCGTCGTCTACTACCGCAACCGCGGCTCGATCGCGGTCGAGGACATCAACATGATGAAAGGATAGTGCTTGGTTCGTAGTGCTTGGTGCTTAGCACGTGGAGCGATTGTACTGCGACCGGGACGTCTCCAATTTGACTAAGCACTAAGCACTAAGCACTAAGCACCAGGCACTAAGCACCAGGCACAAAGCACCAGCCACTAAGCACTCGCCCAATGATCTACCAGACCATCCTCTTCCTGCCGCTGCTCGGCGCGCTGATCGCGGGCTTCTTCGGCCGCGCGATCGGCGACCGTCCGTCCGAGCTCGTCACGACGATCTTCCTCGGCATTGCGGCGGTGCTCTCCTGGATCGTGCTCTGGCGGGTCGGGATCTACGGCGATACCGACAAGGTGACGATCATGCGCTGGGTCACCTCGGGCGAGCTCGATGTCTCCTGGGGCATCCGCGTCGACACGCTCACCGCCGTGATGCTCGTCGTCGTCAACACGGTCTCGGGCCTCGTCCACCTCTACTCGATCGGCTACATGGCCGAGGACGACAGCCGGCCGCGATTCTTCGCGTTTCTCTCGCTCTTCACCTTCGCCATGTTGATGCTGGTAACGAGCGACAACCTCTTACAGATGTTCTTCGGCTGGGAGGGCGTCGGCCTCGCCTCCTACCTGCTGATCGGCTTCTGGTACAAGAAGCCGGAGGCGAACGCGGCGGCGATCAAGGCCTTCATCGTCAATCGCGTCGGCGACTTCGGCTTCGCGCTCGGCATCTTCGGCCTGTTCTACGTCTTCAAGACCATCCAGCTCGACGCGATCTTCGCCGCCGTGCCGGCCGCCGCCGGCAAGTCGATGCCGTTTCTCAGCTGGCAGGTCGACATCGTCACGACGCTGGCTCTGCTGTTGTTCATGGGCGCCATGGGCAAGAGCGCGCAGTTCCTGCTGCACACCTGGCTCCCCGACGCCATGGAGGGCCCGACGCCGGTCTCCGCGCTCATCCACGCCGCGACCATGGTGACCGCGGGCGTGTTCATGGTGGCGCGCCTCTCGCCGGTGTTCGAGTACGCGCCCTATGCGCTGCAAGTCGTGACCCTGGTCGGGGCCGTGACGGCGTTCTTCGCGGCGACCGTCGGCCTCGTCCAGAACGACATCAAGCGGGTCGTCGCCTACTCGACCTGCTCGCAGCTCGGCTACATGTTCGTCGCCTGCGGCGTCGGCGCCTACACCGCTGGCATCTTCCATCTCTTCACGCACGCGTTCTTCAAGGCGCTGCTGTTCCTCGGCGCCGGCTCGGTCATCCACGCGATGCACCACGAGCAGGACATGCGGAAGATGGGTGGGCTCGCCCCGCACATCAAGATGACGTGGATCGTGATGGTGATAGGCACACTGTCTCTCACCGGCGTCGGCATTCCGCACCTGATCGGATTTGCCGGATTTCACTCCAAGGACGCGATCATCGAGGCGGCCTACGCGGCCCACACGACGCGCGATTATGCCTTCTGGCTGCTCGTCGCTGCCGCGCTCATGACCTCGTTCTATTCCTGGCGGCTGATCTTCATGACGTTCCACGGGGAGGCGAAGTGGGCAGGGCACGGACATGCGCATGATCATCACGACCATGGCCACGCAGACCATCGCGTCGCTGGCGAGCGGCTCCCCGCAGGGGAACAGCCAGCGACCAGCGAAGATCACACCCCGCACGAGAGCCCGTGGGTGATGCTGGTGCCGTTGATCTTGTTGGCCATCGGGGCCGCGGTTGCCGGCGTGCTGTTCCAGCGCTTCTTCATCGGCGTCGGCCACGACGGCGGGCCTGACCCCTACAAGGTGTTCTGGGGCAAGGCGATCTTCGAGGGCAAGGACAACTACATCCTGCACCACATGCACGACATCCCGAAGTGGGTCGGCTGGGCGCCGTTCGCGGCAATGCTCGCCGGCTTCGTCATTGCATGGGTGTACTACATCCGGGCGCCTTGGCTGCCGGCGGCAACCGCCCGGGCTTTCCGGCCGCTCTATCTGTTCCTGCTCAACAAATGGTACTTCGACGAGCTCTACGATCTGCTTTTCACGCGCCCCGCGCTGTGGATCGGCCGCAAGCTCTGGAAGACGGGTGACGGCCGGCTGATCGACGGGCTCGGGCCGGACGGCGTCTCGGCCCGCGTGCTCGACGTGACCGGCCGCGTTGTCCGGCTGCAGACAGGCTACGTCTACCACTACGCCTTCGCGATGCTGATCGGGGTCGCGATCCTGCTCAGCTACCTCATGTTCGCCAGCGGAGGCCCACGATGACGATCGCCGGCGGCCACCTGCTCTCGCTCATCACGTTTCTGCCGCTCGCCGGCGCGCTGCTCGTCGCCGCGCAGAACCGCGAGGCGGTCGGCAACGCACGCTGGATCGCGCTCTGGACCACGCTGCTGACGTTCCTCGTGTCGCTGCCGCTCTGGTGGTACTTCGACAAGAGCACGGCCAACTTCCAGTTCGTCGAGGAGGCGCGCTGGCTCGGGCCCATCAAGTACAAGATGGGTATCGACGGCATCTCGATGCTGTTCGTGATCCTGACCACGTTCCTGATGCCGCTGTGCATCCTGGCGAGCTGGGAAGCGATCGAGGAGCGGGTCAAGGAGTACATGATCGCGTTCCTGGTGCTCGAGACGCTGATGATCGGCGTCTTCTGCGCGCTCGACCTCGTGCTGTTCTACCTGTTCTTCGAAGCGGGCCTGATCCCGATGTTCCTGATCATCGGGGTATGGGGCGGCAAGCGGCGGGTCTATGCGAGCTTCAAGTTCTTCCTCTACACGCTCTTGGGCTCGGTGCTGATGCTGCTCGCCATGATGGCGATGTACTGGCATGCGGGCACGACCGACATTCCGACGCTGATGACGGCGAAATTCCCGAAGGACATGCAATGGTGGCTGTGGCTCGCGTTCTTCGCCTCGTTTGCAGTCAAGATGCCGATGTGGCCAGTGCACACCTGGCTGCCCGACGCCCACGTCGAGGCGCCGACGGCGGGCTCGGTGATCCTCGCCGCCATCCTCTTGAAGATGGGCGGCTACGGCTTCCTGCGCTTCTCGGTGCCGATGTTCCCGGTCGCGAGCCAGGAGCTTGCGACCTTCGTGTTCGTTCTCTCGATTGTCGCAATCATCTACACCTCGCTCGTGGCGCTGGCGCAGGAGGACGTTAAGAAGCTCATTGCCTACTCCTCCGTCGCCCACATGGGCTTCGTGACTATGGGCATCTTCACCTTCAACCAGCAGGGGCTCGACGGCGCGATCTTCCAGATGCTGAGCCATGGGCTCGTCTCGGCGGCGCTGTTCCTGTGTGTCGGCGTCCTCTACGACCGCATGCACACGCGTGAAATCGATGCCTATGGCGGGCTCGTCCACCGCATGCCGGTCTATGCGTTCTGCTTCATGGTTTTCACCATGGCGAATGTCGGGCTGCCTGGCACCAGCGGGTTCATCGGCGAGTTCCTGACGCTGCTCGCCGCCTTCAAGGCCAATACGTGGGTCGCGTTCCTCGCGACGACCGGCGTGATCCTGTCGGCGGCCTACGCGCTCTACCTCTACCGGCGCGTCATGTTCGGCGAGCTCGTGAAGCCGAGCCTCAAGTCCATCGCCGACATGAACTGGCGCGAGATCGCGGTGATGGCGCCGCTCGTCTTCCTGACGATCCTGTTCGGCATCTATCCAGCGCCGGTGCTCGACGTGACGGCGGCGTCGGTCAAGAAGCTCGTTGCCAACTACGAGGCGGCGATCAAGGCTGCGCAAGCCATGGCGCTGCAATGAGCGAGACGCGCAGGAGAGCAACTCGATGAGCCTGCTTCAGTCCTACGCCCCGATCTGGCCCGAGCTGCTGATCGCGGTCGGTGCCATGGCGCTGCTCATGCTCGGCGTCGTGCGCCCGGAGACCGAGGCCAACGCACGCGCCATCGGCTGGCTCGCTATCGCGGTCCTGGTCGTCGCCGGCTGGCTCACCGCGACCCAGCCCGCGCCGGCCCAGACGCTGTTTGAGGGCGCATTCATCGTCGATACGTTCGCGCGGTTCATGAAGCTGCTGGTCCTCGGCGGCTCGGCGGTCGCGCTGATGCTCGCATTCGACGATTTCGCCGACGCCAAGACGATGAAGTTCGAGTACCCGGTGCTCGTGCTGCTCGCGACCGCCGGCATGCTGATGATGATCTCCGCCAACGACCTCATCGCGCTCTATCTGGGGCTCGAGCTGCAGAGCCTCGCGCTCTACGTGGTTGCTGCGTTCCGCCGTGACAGCGTGCGCTCGAGCGAGGCCGGCCTCAAGTACTTCGTCCTCGGTGCGCTCTCCTCGGGCATGCTGCTCTACGGCGCCTCTCTAATCTACGGCTTCACCGGCTCGACGGGCTTTGCGACCATCGCGACGGTCGCCAAGGGCAAGGCCGTCGCCGACAATATCGGCCTCGTCATCGGCCTAGTGTTCCTGCTGGTCGGCCTCGCCTTCAAGATCTCGGCCGTGCCGTTCCACATGTGGGCGCCGGATGTCTACGAAGGCGCGCCGACGCCGGTCACGGCTTTTTTCGCCTCCGCGCCCAAGGTCGCGGCGATGGCGCTGCTCGTTCGCGTGACGCTCGGCGCGTTCCCGGGTGTCGCGCCGCAATGGCAGCAGGTCGTGACGTTCATGGCCATCGCCTCGATGGTGCTCGGCGCGTTCGCCGCGATCGGTCAGACGAACATCAAGCGGCTGATGGCCTACTCGTCGATCGCCAACGTCGGATTCGCGCTCGTCGGGCTCGCCGCGGGCTCGCTCGAGGGAACGCAGGGCGTGCTCATCTACATGGCGATCTATGTGGTCATGACGCTCGGCGCGTTCGCATGCATCCTCGCCATGCGCCGCGACGGCGGCCCGGTCGAGGAGATCGAGGAGCTCGCGGGCCTCGCCAGGACCAACCTGCCGGTCGCCGCGGCACTCGCCGCGCTGATGTTCTCGCTCGCGGGCATCCCACCGCTCGCCGGATTCTGGGGCAAGTACTTCGTGTTCCTCGCCGCGGTGAAGGCGAGCCTGTGGCCTCTCGCCGTTATCGGCGTGCTCGCCAGCGTGGTCGGCGCCTATTACTATCTTCGCATCGTCAAGATCATGTTCATGGACGAGGCCCGGCCGGCATTCCTGCCGGTCCGCCCCGCCGTCGGCGTGGTCATTGCCGTCGCGGGCCTGTTCGTCGTGGTGTTCGTCGCCCCGTTCCTGGTCGCCCCGCTCGTCGATGCGGCGGAGGCGGCGGCGCGGTCCTTCCGATACTGAGCATCCATGTCCGATCGTATCGAGGTGACGGCGGGTGGCACGCGGGTCGTGCATCTCGACGAGATCGAATCCACCAACTCCGAGGCGATGCGGCGCGCCATGCGCGGCGAGGCAGGGCCGCTCTGGGTCGTGGCGGACCGCCAGACAGGAGGACGCGGTCGATCGGGGCGGGCGTGGGTCTCGCCAGCAGGCAATCTCCATGCGAGCCGCCTCATGGCGCTCGGCTGCGCCCCCGCGGTCGTGCCCCAGCTTTCGCTGGTGGCAGGCATTGCCGTGTTCGAGTCGGTGCGCGCGGTGGCGGCGGGAGGCCCCGACGGCCTGCGGCTCAAGTGGCCCAACGATGTTCTCGTCGGCGGTGACAAGCTCAGCGGCATTCTCGTCGAGAGCACAACCATCGGGCAGCAGGCGATCGCGGTGATCGGCATCGGCCTCAATCTCACGTCGCATCCCGAGGGCCTCGACTACCCGGCGACGTGCCTCGGCCGCCACCATTCGACGACGGATCGTCGCGCCGTGCTCGATGCGCTGGATCGCGCGATTGACCTATGGCTGAACGCTTGGCAGGAGGGTCGCGGGTCCGCGTGCATCCGCAGCGCATGGCTCGAGCGTGCGGGCCCGATCGGCGAGCCGGTCAGCGTCGATACGGGGGGCGCACTCCTCGCCGGCACGTTCGCAGGAATCGATGATGACGGCGCGCTGCTGTTGCTCGATAGTGACGGATCGGTGTCGCGACATGCCTACGGGGGGGTGACGCTCCGAGCGGGGCCCCCGAGCTCAGGGTGATTGACTTCATGGCCGATCGAAAAACGAGGCCGCGTTCGGAGCGCGGCGCCGACGAGCTCGTCCTTCTGGCGCTCGGCGGCCTCGGCGAGATCGGCATGAACGTCTACCTCTATGGCCTCGGGCCGGAGCGGCAGCGGTCGTGGCTGATGGTCGATCTCGGCGTGACGTTTCCGGGCGTCGAGGAGCCCGGCGTCGACGTCGTGCTGCCGGACCTCTCGTTCATCGAGCTGCAGCGGGGTGCACTCGCCGGCATCGTGCTGACCCACGCCCACGAGGACCATCTCGGCGCGGTCATCGACTTGTGGCCCCGGCTCAAGTGCCCGATCTATGCGACGCCGTTCACCGCCGGCATGCTGCGCTCCAAGCTCGTCGAGTTCGGCGGCAGGCTCGCCTTGCCGATCACCGAGGTGCTGCTCGGGGGGCGGTTCAACGTCGGCCCGTTCGACCTCGAGTACGTGTCGATGGCGCACTCGATCCCCGAGCCCTGCGGCCTCGTGCTGCGCACCCGGCACGGCCTCGTATTCCACACCGGCGACTGGAAGCTCGATGCCGACCCGCTGGTCGGCCTGCCATCCGACGAGGCGCGCATCCAGGAGATCGGGCGCGAGGGTGTCGACGCGGTCGTCTGCGATTCGACCAATGCCTTCCGCGACGGACGCTCTCCCTCCGAGGTCGAGGTCGCCCGTTCCATCGCCGCGATCATCGGCCGCGCCAAGCGGCGCGTGGCGGTCACCACCTTCGCCTCGAATGTCGCCCGCGTGCGCGCCGTCGCCGACGCGGCGGTGGCGACGGGACGAAAGCTCGTCGTCGCGGGTCGCGCGATGCACCGGGTGATCCAGGTCGCACTCGATACCGGCTACCTGCCGAAGGGCTTCGCCTACCTCGACCAGGATCAGTTCACCCACATCGAGCCGAGCCGGGTGCTGGCGCTGTGCACCGGCAGCCAGGGCGAGGCACGCGCCGCGCTCGCCCGCATCGGCGAGGACGAGCATCCGAGCATGAGGCTCGATGCCGGTGATATGGTGATCTTCTCGTCACGCGCGATTCCGGGTAACGAGAAGGCGATCGGGCGGGTGCAGAACAACCTCGCGCGGCTCGGCTGCGAGGTGATCACCGACAACGAGGCGCTGGTCCACGTCACCGGCCATCCGCGGCGCGACGAGCTCAAGCAGATGTATGGCTGGCTGAAGCCGCGGGTCGCGATCCCGATGCACGGCGAGGTGCGGCACCTGAAGGAGCATGCGCGCATCGCAAAGTCGGTGGGCGTCGCAGAGACCGTGACACCGCTCAACGGCGAGATCGTCAAGATCGCGCCCGGGCCGGCCCAGATCATCGACGAGGCGCCGGTCGGCCGTCTCTACCGCGACGGCAACCTGGTCGTGCCGGGCGGCGACGGGCCGGTGCGCGAGCGGCGCAAGCTGTCGTTCGTCGGGTTCGTCGCTGTCGCCTTCGCGCTCGGCCGCAAGGGCGAGGTCATCGGCGAGCCGGAGGTCGCGATCGACGGCGTGCCGGCCGAGACGGCCGAGGGCGACGAGATGGAGGACGTGGTGCTCGACGCGCTCGAGGGCACGCTGAAGAGCATTCCGCATCAGCGCCGCAAGGACATCGAGATGGTGCGGGAGGCGGTGCGCCGCTCGGTGCGCAGCGCGGTCGACCAGGCCTGGGGCAAGAAGACCGTCGTCAAGGTGCTGATCACCGGCGGTTGAGGCAGGAGGCAACGCCATGCTCGGACGTCTCAATCACGTCGCGATCGCGGTCGCGGACCTCGCGCGCGCCGCCGCCGTCTACCATGAGACGCTCGGCGCCAGCGTTTCCGCGCCGCAGCCGCTCCCCGAGCATGGTGTGACGGTCGTCTTCGTCGAGCTGCCCAACACCAAGATCGAGCTGCTGGAGCCGCTCGGAGCGCACTCGCCCATCGCGAAATTCCTCGAGCGCAATGGCGACGGCGGCATCCACCACGTCTGCTACGAGGTGGCCGACATCATCGCGGCGCGAGACCGGCTCGAGGCTGCGGGCGCGCGCGTGCTCGGCGACGGCGAGCCGAGAACCGGCGCCCACGGCAAGCCGGTGCTGTTCCTGCATCCGAAGGATTTCTGCGGCACGCTCGTCGAGCTCGAGCAGGTGTGACCCGTGCGATGCGCCGCCGCACGGCAGGATCAGATCGCTTGACCACGGTGGAACACCATCTGCCACGTATTGCCCGACTGCTTCCAGATGGAGCTCCGCCGCGAATGGCGTTCGCGTCCTGTGCGCGGGTCGCGCCGGATCGACCTGTAGGTGACGAGGCAGAGATGCGGGGCAACCTCGCGCGTGTCGAAGTCGGTCAGCGACCGCTCGTAGGGCGCCTCGCTCTGGAGGGCGGCGATCATCCGCGGCTTGGTGTAGGTCTCGCCGTTGCGACCGACCTCGATGAACTCCTCGGCGAGCAGCCCGGCCATGGCACGCGGATCGCGCCGCACGCGCGGCTCGAACAGCCGCTCCTCGAGCTGACGCAGCACCGACACGATATCGTTGCGCATGCCGACCATCGAAGCACCTCTGTTGCGACGGAAGGGCTAGACGAAAGTATAAGATCGCAAATCCTGACCGATTTCCAGTGCCATGCCGAGTTTGTCCCGAAAATTCGACGCCAGGCGCGCAGGCGCGAAGCCGGCGCAGCTCAGATGTCCTATCAATGCGCTCGCGCAAGGTGGTCTGGCCATTCAGGAAGCCGCGGCGGGCGCGGCCGCGGGCGGCGAGGAGGGTCGGCAATGAGGCTTTCGGTCGGGCTGGCGCTCTACGTTATCATCTGGTGGACGATGCTGTTCACCGTCCTGCCGTTCGCCGGCGTCCGGCAGGGCGAGAGCGGCACAGTAGTGCCGGGCACGCCCGAAAGCGCACCGGTGCGGCCGCGGCTCTTGCGCATCTTCCTCATCAACACGGTGGTGGCGACGGTGGTCTTCGCGGTCGTCTGGTTGGTCATCGCCTCGGGCTGGGTTCGTTTCGAGGCGAGCGGCAGCCCGGTTCGGTAGCTGCCGAAACAAAAAAGCAAGGCGGATGCCTTGCTCTTCTGGCGCTTGGCGCTGGCCTGTCGGCGTGGTCACCCCCGCCGGTCAGATCGGTGGCTGTCAGCGGGCCCGGTCGGCGGCCCTCTCTGCGGCCTTTGCGTCTCCCTAGACTTGGGCGTCGAGCCGGGCCGTATGCCGGTTGCCCCACGTCGTCTCAGCGGGCGGACGCTAATCGATTGAGCCGAGACTGTCACGACGGTCGAGGCAGGAAACTCCCGGGGCAACTCAGTATTTCCGGCGCCGGATCTCGGCGCGCCGGCGCCTCCTGACGGCATGCCTGGCTCGGGTTCCGCTGTGACGAACATGCCACGGGCCGGGCTGAATTGGCCCTTTATGCCCGAATTTCCGACCTGGAGGGCAGCGAACCCCGGTCGGAGCTGCTAGTTTTCTTTGCGCGAGCAAGGGGTTGCTCGCGTCGTTCGGGTAGCGTCGCCCTGCAGGTGCTGCGTGATTGAGCGTTTCAGGACAGCCGCCTTCGCCGGCCTCATGCTGCTGGCCTCGGCCTCCGGAGGGCAGGCGGCCGAGTTGCGCATCGAGTTCGCAGAGCTTGCCAAGATCGCCCAGGTGCTGCTCGCCGACGCCAAGATCCGCATCCACAATGCGCCGGGCGGCATGCTCGGGGGGCTCTTCAATCAAGGGGCACAGCTGTCGCTCAGCTCGCTGCAGATCCAGAAGAACCTCGAGTTCAAGCCGACCCGGATAAGCCTGCTCAATTCGATCTACGAACTCTATCTCAACGAGATCAATTCCTCCGAGGTTCGCGTCACCCCCCAGGGCGGCGGGTTGCGCCTGACTGTCCGCTTCAAGATCGAAGGTCCGGCCGTGATCGGCGACTGCGTCGAAGGGCCCTGCACGTTCGAGAACGTGCTGCCGGTGATCGAATGGGTAAACGCCGGCGTGGCGGCCGACCTGGCTCCGATCCGCTACAACGGCGGGGTCTCGCTGCAGATCCGGAAAGTCGAGCTGCTGGGGCAGCTCACGCCTCGGTGCAAGAGCGACGTCGGCTTCTTTGCGCTCAATGCCTGCCGCTCGATCGCGGTGCCCCAGGCCCGAAAGAAAATCGCCGAGCTGCCGGCCCAGGTCGATCTGCAGGTCAAGAAGTTCAACGACCCCGACTCCCAGGCCAAGATCGCCGAGGCCCTCAAGCCCCGCCTGACGCTCGGGCCCATCGGCGAGGTGCAGATCACCAACGTCGTCGTCGATGCCAAGGGAATTGTCGCGTCCTTCCGGTTCTCGAGCCTGCCCCAATAGCGCCGGCCGAGACGCCATCGGATTTCCCCGGCGTTGCCGGCGGCGATTGCCTCGCCGGCCATGGCAGGCTAAGAGCCGGCACGTCTTGGACTGAGCCCCGCCAACAGCGGACACCCGCGGCATGCGCCTATCCCGCTACTTCCTGCCCGTGCTGCGCGAGACGCCGAAGGAGGCGGAGATCGTGTCGCATCAGCTGATGCTGCGTGCCGCCATGGTCAAGCAGCAGAGCGCCGGCATCTACTCCTGGTTGCCGCTCGGCTTGCGCGTGCTGAAGAAGATCGAGCAGATCGTGCGCGAGGAGCAGAACCGTGCCGGCGCCATCGAGGTGCTGATGCCGACCATCCAGTCGGCCGACCTGTGGCGCCAGTCGGGCCGCTACGAGGCCTACGGCAAGGAGATGCTGCGCATCCAGGATCGCCACGAGCGCGAGATGCTCTTCGGGCCGACCAACGAGGAGATGATCACCGAGATCTTCCGTGACGCCGTCAAAAGCTACAAGGAGCTGCCGCGCAACCTCTATCACATCCAGTGGAAGTTTCGCGACGAGGTGCGCCCGCGGTTCGGCGTGATGCGCGGCCGCGAGTTCCTGATGAAGGATGCCTACTCCTTCGACCTCTCGCCGGAGGCCGGCCGGCAGGCCTACAACCGGATGTTCGTCGCCTACCTGCGCACCTTCGCCCGCATGGGCCTGCGCTCGATCCCGATGGCGGCGGAGACCGGGCCCATAGGCGGCGACCTCAGCCACGAGTTCATCATCCTCGCCGACACGGGCGAGAGCCAGGTGTTCTGCCACAAGGACCTCGTCGACGGCGCGATCCCGCCAGCCAATACCGATTTCGACGGCGACCTTAGTCCGATCGTGAAGCGCTGGACCTCGCTCTATGCGGCGACCGACGACAAGCACGAGGCAGCGCGTTTCGACCGCGAGGTGGCGAAGGACAAGCAGATTTCCGCGCGTGGCATCGAGGTCGGCCACATTTTCTTCTTCGGCACCAAGTACTCGGAGCCGATGGGTGCGAAGGTGCAGGGGCCGGACGGGAAGATGGTGGCGATCCAGATGGGCTCCTACGGCGTCGGCGTCTCGCGCCTCGCCGGCGCGATCATCGAGGCCTGCCACGACAAGGACGGCATCGCGTGGCCGGTGCCGGTCGCGCCGTTCGAGCTCGGCCTGGTCAACCTCAAGGCTGGCGATGCGGAGTGCGACAAGGCCTGCGGTGCGCTCTATGACCAATTCTCGACGGCCGGCATCGAGGTGCTGCTCGACGATACCGACGAGCGGCCGGGCGGCAAGTTCGCGACCATGGACCTCGTCGGCCTGCCCTATCAATTGATCGTCGGGCCGAAGGGCCTGAAGAGCGGCGAGCTCGAGGTGAAGACGCGCAAGGGTGGCGCGCGCTCCGCAATGCCAGCCGACGCCGCCGTCAAGATGCTGGCCGATACGATCCGCAAGGAGCGCGTGCTCGCGTAGCCGGCCACTCTCGAGCGGCGTCAGCGCGACGCCGGAGCGGCCGATGTCGAAACCGGGACGAGCATGACCGCCACTGTCGCCACGCCCCAGGCCCCCAACGTTACGCGCCCGTTCGCGCCGTTCGAATGGCTGCTTGCGCTGCGCTACCTGAGGGCCCGGCGCAAGGAAGGCTTCATCTCCGTCATCGCCGGGTTCTCGTTCGTCGGCATCCTGCTCGGCGTCGCGACGCTGATCATCGTGATGGCGGTGATGAACGGCTTCCGCAACCAGCTCTACGAGAAAATCCTGGGGCTCAACGGTCACGTCGTCGCCTACCGCCATGCCGGAACCGGGCCGTTCGAGGACTACGCCGCTTCCGCCGAGGCGATCCGGCGCGTGCCGGGTGTGCGACACGCCATCCCGCTCGTCGAGGGGCAGGTGATGGTGATGTCGGCGGTACAGGGCCTCGGCGCGCTCGTGCGCGGCACGGACGAGGCCGGCCTCAAGGCGCTGCACCTCGTCTCCCGCAATGTGATCGACGGCACCCTCGACGGCTTCGATGCCCAGGACGGCATTGCCCTCGGCAGCCGCCTGGCGCAGGGCCTCGGCGTCAAGATCGGCGACAATGTCACGGTCATCACCCCGCGCGGCGCGGACACGCCGATGGGTCGGGTGCCGCGCTCGAAGCCCTATCGCGTGCAGGCGATCTTCGAGATGGGCATGTCGGAGTACGACCGCACGATGATCTTCATGCCGCTCGCGGAGTCACGGAAGTACTTCTCCCGCGGCGATGCGGTCGATGCCATCGAGATCATGGTCGACGACCCGGAGAAGGTCGACGACTACGTCAAGGCGCTGCAGCCGGCGACGGCCAACCTCGGCTTCACGACATGGCGCCAGCGCAACTCCACGTTCTTCACTGTGCTCGAGGTCGAGCGGACGGTGATGTTCATCATCCTGTCGCTGATCGTGCTCGTCGCCGCGCTCAACATCATCTCGAGCCTCATCATGCTGGTGAAGGACAAGGCCCGTGACATCGCGATCCTGCGCACCATGGGCGCGACCAGGGGCGCGGTTTTGCGCGTGTTCCTGATCACCGGCTCGATGATCGGCGTCGTCGGGACCATTGCCGGGTTCATCCTCGGCGTGATCTTCTGCTGGAACATCGAGAGCATCCGCCGGTTTGTCCAGTGGATGACCGGCACGACGCTGATGGACCCGACCGTCTACTACCTCACCAAGCTGCCGGCCGACATCAACCCGCGCGAGACCGCGGCAATCGTCGCCATGGCGCTGGTGCTGTCGGTGCTGGCCACGCTCTATCCGGCCTGGAAGGCCTCGCGGCTCGATCCGGTCGAGGCGCTGAGGTACGAGTAGCCCCGTGAAGGACAGCACCGACACGCATCCCGTCCTCGTGCTTGCCGAGCTCCGCCACGCCTTCAAGCAGGGCGAGCGCCAGATCCGCGTGCTCGACGGGGCTTCGGCCTCGCTCGCCGGCGGGCAGGCGGTCGCGCTCGTCGGCCCGTCGGGCGCGGGGAAGTCGACGCTGCTCCATATCGCGGGCCTGCTCGAGACGGCGGACGGAGGTCGCGTCATCGTCGGCGGGCGCGACTGCGCCGCGATGTCGGACGACGAGCGCACGCGCGTGCGCCGCGCCGAGATGGGCTTTATCTACCAGTTTCATCAGCTCCTGCCGGAGTTCTCCGCGCTCGAGAACGTCGTGCTGCCGCAGATGATCCGCGGCACGCCGCGCCGGGCGGCCGAGGCCAGGTCGCGCGAGCTGCTCGGCATGGTCGGGCTCTCAGAGCGCCTCGACCACCGGCCGGCGGAGCTGTCGGGCGGCGAGCAGCAGCGGACCTCGATCTGTCGCGCGCTCGCCAACCGGCCGCGGCTGATCCTCGCCGACGAGCCGACCGGCAATCTCGACCCGGCGACTTCGGAGGCGGTGTTCCAGGAGCTGATCCAGCTCATCGAGCAGACCGGCGTCGCCGCCCTCATCGCCACCCACAACATGGATCTCGCGCGGCGCATGCACCGCGTGCTCAGCCTCGAGGGCGGCCACCTGGTCGAGGTCGACCCGCGCCGGTTGGGGTAGCGTGAAATTGCACGCCTGTCCGGGGAGTATGTTTCGGGCTGGAGCGTGCGCGAGGGCAGTGTTAATTTCGCATGCATGAACGAGCACGTGGCACGCCGCCGCCGAGAGCCGACCCGGGCCGCCGAAGGTCAACCGCGCTGGCGGTGGACGCTGGCTGAGTTCGATCGCTTTATCGAACTCGGTATCCTGACCGACGACGACAAGGTCGAGCTGATCGGGGGGGAACTCGTACCGATGGCAGCAAAAGGCGTTCGGCACGAGAATCTCAAGTTCGCGCTCGCGGAGTGGCTCGAGACGCACCTGCCCAAGACCCTGCGCGTGCTCAGCGAACCGGGTTGGCGGCCGGATCGTGACTCCTATTGCGAGCCGGACCTGCTGATCTATCCACGTCGCATAAAGCCGTTCAGCGCCGTCGCTGCCAAGGACGTCGCTCTGCTCATCGAAGTCGCTGATACGACTATGAAATACGACGCCGAAACCAAAGCGACGCTATACGCCCGCCTCGGTGTACACGAGTACTGGATCATCAATGCCGCGACGCTCGAAACACGCGTGCATCTCGATCCCGCTGACACAGCGTATTGCACGGTCAAGCGTCTGGCGCGTAATCGGCTGCTCACCTCGAATCGCGTGCCGGAGGCCGCCGTCCGGCTGAAGGATTTGGATCTCGACGACAAGTGAGGCGATCTGGCGAAGCTGCGCGCTGTGAGTTGCGGTTAGTGATCCGTGTCGTCCGGCTGCGGTTTGGGTAGGTTGACAGCATGACCCAACCGATTCGAGCGACCGTGCCGTCGGCAGCCGCCAAGCCGCCCGCCTTCATCCACCTGAAGGTGCACTCGGCCTATTCGCTGCTCGAGGGCGCGCTGCCGATCCCGACGATTGCCAGGCTCGCCGCCGAGGGCGGGTTCCCGGCGGTCGGGCTCACCGACACGAGCAATCTCTTCGGCGCTCTCGAGTTCTCCGACACGCTTGCAGGAGCCGGCATCCAGCCGATCGCCGGTATCGCGCTGGCCGTCGACTTCGGCGAGAAGCAGCCGGACCCGCGCAATGCGCCGCCAGGGCAGCCGCCACGCGTCCCGTCGGGTCGCGACGGATTGATCGCGCTCTTCGCCATGAATGCGACCGGCTACGCGAACCTGATCAAGCTCGCGAGTCGCGCCCATCTCGCCGTCGCCGAGACCGAGGCGCCGCACGTCAAGCTCGCCGACCTGAGAGAGTACGGCGCAGGACTCATCGCGCTCTCCGGCGGGCCGGACGGGCCGATCGACCGCGCGCTGCGCGACGGACTGCAGCCGCTCGCGCAGTCGCGCCTTGCCGTGCTCGGCGAGATCTTCGCCGACCGCCTCTACGTCGAGCTGCAGCGCCACGGCTCGGCCCACGAGGCCGAGACGGAGCCGCGGCTCCTGCAGCTCGCCTATCGCGCGGGCCTCCCCATCGTCGCCACCAACGAGTGCTATTTCGCGGGCCCCGACGACTACGAGGCGCACGATGCGCTGCTGTGCATCGCCGACGGCAGCTTCGTCAGCGAGGACAACCGCCGCCGCGTCACCCGCGAGCACCGCTTCAAGTCCGCGGCCGAGATGGCGGCGACGTTCAAGGACCTGCCGGAGGCGCTGGCGTGCACGGTCGAGATCGCCCAACGGTGCACGTTCCGCCCGCAGGGCCGCAAGCCGATCCTGCCGAATTTCGTCAAGCTCGCCGACGGCGCCAGCGAGGCCGAGAAGCTTGCCGCCGAGGCCCGCGAGCTGGCTCTGCAGGCGGGAGCGGGGCTCGCGGCCCGGCTCGCCGTGACGCCGCCGGCGACGGGCTTCACCGTCGCCGACTACGAAAAGCGGCTCGCCTACGAGCTTGGCGTCATCGCGCAGATGAAGTTCCCGGGCTACTTCCTCATCGTCGCCGACTTCATCCAGTGGGCGAAGGCCGCTGGCATTCCGGTCGGCCCGGGCCGCGGCTCGGGCGCTGGCTCGGTCGTCGCCTGGGCGCTGACCATCACCGACCTCGACCCGCTCCGCTTTGGGCTGCTGTTTGAGCGCTTCCTCAATCCCGAGCGCGTGTCGATGCCGGACTTCGACATCGATTTCTGCCAGGACCGGCGCGACGAGGTGATCCGCTACGTGCAGCAGAGGTACGGCGCCGACCGCGTCGCCCAGATCATCACGCACGGCAAGCTGCAGGCGCGTGCAGTGCTGCGCGATGTCGGCCGCGTGCTGCAGATGCCCTATGGCCAGGTCGACCGGCTCTGCAAGCTCGTGCCGAACAACCCGGCGAACCCGGTATCGCTGCCCGAGGCCATCGCCGGCGAGCCGAAGCTGCAGGCGGAGCGCGACAAGGACGAGACCGTCGCGCGGCTGCTCGAGATCGCCCAGAAGCTCGAGGGGCTCTATCGGCACGCCTCGACCCATGCTGCCGGCTTGGTGATCGGCGACCGCCCGCTCGACGAGCTGGTGCCGCTCTATCGCGACCCGAAATCCAACTTCCCGATCACCCAGTTCAACTGGAAGCTTGTGGAGGCCGCCGGCCTCGTGAAGTTCGATTTTTTGGGCCTCAAGACGCTCACCGTGTTGCAAAAGGCCGTGCAGCTCATCCAGCGTGGCCGCGGCATCGACATCGATCTGCTCAAGATCCCGCTCGATGATCGCAAGACCTACGAGCTTCTCGCCAGGGCCGACACGGTCGGCGTATTCCAGCTCGAAGGTGTCGGCGTGCGCGACTTCCTGAAACGGCTCAAGCCCGACCGCTTCGAGGACATCATGGCGATGACCGCGCTTTACCGGCCGGGCCCGATGGACAATATCCCGACCTACATCAACAGGAAGCACAAGGAGGAGCCGGTCGACTACCTCCATCCCATTCTGGAGCCGATCCTGAATGAGACCCACGGCGTCATCATCTACCAGGAACAGGTGCTGCAGATCGCCCAGGTGATGGCGGGCTATTCGCTGGGCCAGGCCGACATCCTGCGCAAGGCGATGGGCAAGAAGGACAAGGCCATTATGGCCAAGCAGCAGGCTCAGTTCGTTGCCGGAGCGGTCAAGAAGGGCGTCGCCCGCAACGAGGCCGCCTACATCTTCGAGCTGGTCGACAAGTTCGCCGGCTACGGCTTCAACAAGGCGCACACCGCAGCCTATGCCCACGTTGCCTTTTACACCGCCTATCTCAAGGCGCACTACCCGGAGGAGTTCCTCGCCGCCTCGATGACGCTCGACATGTCGAACACCGACAAGCTCGCCATGTTCGCCGCGGAGGCGAAGAAGAGCGGCATCCGCATTGCGCCGCCGTGCGTGAACGCCTCGGGCGTGGAGTTCGGGGTGGAGCCGGGATCTGCCGGCAACCCGGGCGCGATCCGGTACTCGCTCGCTGCGCTCAAGAACATCGGCGCCGGTGCGGTCGAGACGATCGTTGCCGAGCGCGCGGCGCACGGCGCCTTCAAGGACCTCTCCGACTTCGCGCGGCGCTTCGATGCGAAAGCGCTCAACAAGCGCGCGCTCGAGACCCTCGCCATGGCGGGTGCGCTCGATGGGCTGGAGCCGAGCCGCGCGCTCGCGTACGCGAATGTCGAGCAGATGATCGGGCTCGCGCAGCGACTCGCCGCAAGTGCTGAGACCGGCATCGAGGATCTGTTCGGCTCGTCCTCGGCGAAAGGCGCCGCGGCGCCGGCGCTCGACGCCCGTCCGGCGAAGGCTTGGGCGCCGATGGAGCGGCTGGAGAAGGAGTTCGAGGCGGTCGGATTCTTCCTCTCCGGCCATCCGCTCGATGCCTATCAGAGCGTGCTCGAGCCGATGGGGGTGAGGACCTGGACCGACTTCGAGCAGGCGGCCCAACAGGGCGCGTCCGCAGGGCGCATCGCCGGCATCGTCGTCTCTGCGCGCGAGCGGCGCTCGCTGAAGGGCAACAAGTTCGCGTTCGCGATGTTCTCGGATGCGACCGGCCAGTTCGAGGCGGTCATCTTCTCCGACACTCTCGCCCGCTCGGGCCATCTGCTGGAAGCGGGAACGCCGGTCGTCATCGGTGTCGAAGCCGAGCGGGAGGGCGAGGCGGTGAAGCTGCGCGTGCAGAGCCTCGAGGCGCTCGATGCGGCCGCGGCCGCGATGCAGCGGGGCGTGCGCATCGTCGTCGATGGAACGCGCCTCGACGGCCGCGCCAAGGCCGCCATGGCCGAGCTGCGCGGACTGCTAGCGCCGGCGCCATACGGCCGGGGTGCTGAGGTGCGCGTCGTCGTCCGCGTCGACGAGCTCGGCCGCGAGCTCGAGCTCGCGATCCCCGGCCAGTTCGATACCGGCCCGCAGCGGCGCGGCGAGATGGCGACCGTGCCTGGCGTCGTCAGCATCGACGAGATCTGACCGGCAGGCCGATGACGATCGATACAACTCGCGCTGGATGGTCATCCGGTTGGGGTCGGGCGCGCAGCGCGATTGCGCCCCGATCCAGACCCCGCCCGCATCGTGACATCGCACGATCAGCCGCTCGCGATGCATGCGCCAGCCGGTGAGTGCAGTCACGACCAGCACCGCGGCGACAGCGAGAGCGATGCGCCAGGGCGGCATCACGGGAAAGCCTCGCGGTAGGGTCGCGGGCCGGTGTAGGCGGGGCCCGGATCGCTCGCCTCGTAGACGCCGCGGGCGATGGCGCGCGCCAAACAGTCGGCGGCGACGGCGCCGATCTCGATCAGTTCGTCGCGGGCGTTGCCGAGCTGGCGTCGCCCCGTCGCCGCGGCGAACACGGTATCGCCGTCGAAGAGGGCATGCGAAAGCCTGAGCGCGCGCGCGAGACCCGCGTGCGCCGCGACCGCGATGCGGTGCGCCTCGGCCTTGGTCAGGATCGCATCGGTCGCGACGACGGCGATGGTGGTCGCGTGCATGCCGCGGCCTTTCCACGCGAGCGCCTCGCCCTCTGCATCGAGGCGGACCGGCAGTCCGCGGCCGCCGAACTCTTGGTCCCGCTCGAGGCCGGCGGCCCAGAAATGCGGTCCTCTGCCGATGGTTGCCGAGCCGATCGCATTGACCACGACGAGTGCTCCGACGGTGAGGCCGCTCGAGGTGACTGCACTCGCCGAGCCGAGCCCGCCCTTGAAGTTGACCGTGGTTGCGCCACACCCGCCGCCGGCCGAGCCGAGCGTGAAGGCGCCGGCGGTCGCGGCCCCGCATGCCGCGTAGCCAAGCTCGCGGTAGGGCGGATAGCGCCCCCAGTCCTTGTCGCCGCCGTTCATGAGGTCGAAACAGACCGCTTGTGGCACGACCGGCACGCGCACAGTGCCGATCGCGAACCCGCGGCCTGCATTGCGCAGCCAGGCCTGCACGCCCGAGGCCGCATCGAGGCCGTATCCCGACCCGCCGGAGAGCACGATGGCGTCGACTTCGGCGACCGCCTTGTCGGGATCGAGACAGCCGAGATCACGCCCGGCAGGCGCGCCACCGAGCACACTGACTGCGGCGACGAGCGGCTTTTCCGGCAGCACCACGGTGACGCCGCTGACGAGTCGGGCATCGTGCGCATTGCCGACGCCGAGGCCCGCAACGTCGGTCAGGAGATTGTGCATGTGCGGTAAATCCACAGCGCGCCACGCGTCAAGGCGCATAAAACCATGGCCCGCGGCCGCCCGACGATCAAGCGTCGCAAGCGGGCAGGCGCCGCTCAGGTGATTGCCACCGAACCATCACCGTTTGCTCCTGTGCGCGCCTAAATGCCCGGCGATAAGCCGCACATCGTGATGCGGCATGCGGCGAGGTTAGTCGGGGTTTTTTGGCATTGGCCGGTCGGTAAGGGTTGGTCTTGTGCGGCGCAAACCTTGCTGCGCAGCAATTTTACGATCGTCCACAAGCTCAAACAAATCCGGACGCTGATCTTGTCAAAGTCGTAACCGCAGGTTGTTATCTGGCGCATCGAGGCCGGTCATGGGCCTCTTGCGCGTACCAAGGAGGGCCATCCCATGGGTCGCAGGGCGGACTTTGAGTTGGGGCACGACACCGAAGCTTTTTTCCTCGAACTCGAGGAGCAAGCCGATCCGCGTGAAGCCTATGCGCGGGTGCAGGATCGCATCCGGGCCTATCGCGAGGCAGGCTGGCGGGTGCCTGAGGATCTGAAACGCGTCGAGCGGCAGATGATGACGGATTTCATGGCCGAGAGCCAGGGTCGCTGAGAACCGACGACGCGCCCTGCACGAACGACGGTTTCAGGGTCCGGAGCATTCCGGGCCCTTCTCGTTGCCACCTCTTTCAAACGAAAAGCCCGCGGTGCGTTGGCGCGCCGCGGGCTCAGATTGCGTCGGAGCGGTTCAGCCGATCAGTTGATCTGATCGTACTTGCCGTCCTTCCACTGATAGAAGACGTAGGGCGGCAGGTTGGGGTCGCCCTTCTTGTTGTACTTGAAGTTGCCGAGCACGGTCTTGAACTCGTCGGCGTTCAGCTTGGCGATGACGGCCTTGCTGTCCTCCGACTTGGCCGCGGTCGCGGCCTGCGCCCAGGTCTGGATCGCGGCGTAAGTGTAGAGCACGTAGCCTTCCGGCTCGATCTTCTTGTCGCGGAACGCCTTCACGACGCTGGCGGCGACCGGGTTCTTGCGCGGATCGGGCGAGAACGTCATCAGAGTGCCCTCGCCCGCCTTGCCGGTGATCTGCCAGTACTCCTGCGTCACGAGCGCGTCGCCCGAGACGAGCACCGACTTCATGCCCTGGTCGCGCATCTGGCGCACGATCAGGCCAGCTTCCGTGTGATAGCCGCCGACGTAGACGACATCCACGGCCGCGGCCTTCAGCTTCGAGACGAGCGCGGAGTAGTCCTTCTCGCCGGCGGTGTAGGCCTCGTACATGGCCTCCTTGAGACCGGCCTGGTTCATGTACTTCTGCGTCTCGTCGGCGAGGCCTTTGCCGTAGGCCGACTTGTCGTGCAGGATCGCGATCTTCTTGCCCTTGAACTTGCTCGCGAGGTACTTTCCGGTCACCTCGCCCTGCTGGTCGTCACGGCCGCAGGTGCGGAACACGTTCGGACCGGCGCGCTCGTCGGTGAGCTTCGGATTGGTCGAGGCGGGCGTGATCTGCACGATGCCTTCCTCGGCGTAGACCTTCGAGGCCGGGATCGACGAGCCGGAGCAGAAGTGGCCAGCGACGAACTTGGTCTTCGCCGCGGCGAGCTTGCCGGCTACAGCAACGGCCTGCTTCGGATCGCAGGCGTCGTCCTCGACGGTGAGCTTCAGTTTCTTGCCGTTGACGCCGCCCTTGGCGTTGATGTCGGCGACGGCCAGTTCGGCGCCGGCCTTGAGCTGCGCGCCGAACGACGCATACTGCCCCGATATCGGGCCGACGGCGGCGATCGGGATCTCGCCCTGCGCGTAGGCCGAGCCGGCTAGGCCCGCCGCAAACGCAGCGCTCAGTACAACTTTCTTCATGTGCAAACTCCTCCCAAACTGAGGCGCGTTGGCCGTCATGGCCGCGGTCGCTCCTGGTGCACGCCGCCGTCCTACCATAACCTTTATGGCGGAACAGCGGAGATTGCATCGACTACGTCGATGCCGGCTTTCTGGCATCCCGGTTGCCGGGAAGATCATGGGCCGGCCCGGCCTCCTTCGTCGTCCAGGTCAGCGGACCCGTCCGGCGATAGAGCCATGGGTACTGGTGTACCATCTGCTGGGTGCGTTTGAAACGCCAGGACAGGAGCGAGATGGCGACCAGGATTGCGGTATCGACAAGATAATACCACGGCGCGATCAGCGTACCGCCGCCGAGCGACCAGTGAAAGAAGCGGACCGCAAGGCCGAGCAGGAGCATGTAGAGTGCGACGCGGGAGGCCGGCCGCCAGCCCCTTGCGAGCGCTTGACCCGTCATCCAGGCCGCCCCGCCGCCGAGCACAAGCGTCAGGACCAGAAACGGTGCGAACGACTGCTCCCAGAGGATTGCCATGGATTTCAATCGGCTCCATCGTCAGTGCACGCCGCCTTCGAGGTAGGCGGCACGGATCTCTTCGCGGTGCAGCAATTCCTCGCCGGTACCCGACATGGTGATCCGGCCATTGACCATCACATACCCGCGGTGGGCAAGCTTCAAGGCGTGGAAGGCGTTCTGCTCGACCAGGAAGACAGTGAGGCCGAGCCGGGTGTTCAGGTCGCGGATGACCGCGAAGATCTGCTTGACGATCAGCGGCGCGAGCCCGAGCGAGGGCTCGTCCAGCAGCAGCAGCTTGGGCCGCCCCATCAGCGCCCGCGCGATCGCCAGCATCTGCTGCTCCCCGCCCGACATCGTGCCGGCGCGCTGGCCTTCGCGCTGCTTGAGGATCGGGAACAGCCCATAGGCGGTGGCGAGGTCCTCGGCAAAGGTGGTCTCGTGCTCGCGGTTGAGCAATGCGCCCATCTGCAGGTTCTCGAGCACCGACATGCGCGGGAAGATGCGCCGCCCTTCGGGCGCCTGGGCGATGCCGAGGTGCATGATCTCGTGCGTTGCGAGCGAGGTCAGCTCCCGGCCCTCGAAGCGGATCGAGCCGCGGCGCGCGCGAGGCGAGCCGCACACCGTCATCATCAGCGTGGTCTTGCCGGCACCGTTGGCGCCGATCATGGTCACGATCTCGCCTTTTCGAACTTCGAGGTCGATGCCCTTCAGGGCCTGGATCTTGCCGTAGAACGTCTCGACGCCGCGGATCTCGAGAAGCGGAGGGCTCATTGCGCGATCTCCGCCTCCGCCGCCGCGACCTCGTCGTCGGCGACGCCGAGATAGGCGGCGATCACCGCCTGGTCGGCCCTGACCTCCGCCGGCGTGCCGTCGGCGATCTTGCGGCCGTAGTCGAGCACCACGATGCGGTCGGAGATGCCCATCACCACGCCCATGTCGTGCTCGATGAGCAGGATCGAGATCCCCTCCTCCTTGCGGATCGCCAGGAGCAGCGCGTTCAACTCCTGGCTCTCGCGCGGGTTGAGGCCAGCGGCCGGCTCGTCGAGGCAGAGGAGCTCGGGCCCTGTGCACATGGCGCGTGCGATCTCGAGCCGGCGCTGGTCGCCGTAGGAGAGGTCGCCAGCGGCGTCGTCGGCGCGGTCGATGAGCGCGACCTTTTCGAGCCAGTGGCAGGCACGGTCGATCGCCGCCTTTTCGGCCGCCCGGTAGGAGGCGAGCCCGATCAGCCCGGCAAAGGTGAAGCCGGAGGCCTTCATCAGCGTGTTGTGCTGCGAGACGAGCAGGTTCTCGAGGCACGTCATGCCGGGAAACAGGCGGATGTTCTGGAACGTGCGCGCAACGCCCGCGTACTGGTTGATCCGGAAATCGTCGAGCCGCTCGAGCAGGAACCGCGAGCCGTTGCGCCGGGTCATCGTGATCATCCCGACGCTCGGCTTGTAGAACCCCGTGAGGCAGTTGAAGACCGTCGTCTTGCCGGCGCCATTCGGCCCGATGAGGGCGGTGATATCGCCGGGGCGGGCCGCGAACGAGACGTCGTCGACGGCGACCAGGCCGCCGAACCGCATAGTCAGATGATCGACCTTCAGGACGGGCAAGTCGGTCGCAGCGGCCGGGGCGGTCATCCATGCCCCTCCTTGACGAGGTCGGAGGAGATGGCCTTGCGGTCCTTGAGCGCGATCGAGGGCGTGCGCGAGCCGACGAGGCCGCGCGGCCGCCAGATCATCATCAGCACCATCGCGATCCCGAAGACGAGCATGCGGTAGAGCTCGAACTCGCGGAAAAGCTCGACACCCGCGGTCATCGCGAGCGCCGCTGCCGCGATGCCCATCTGGCTGCCCATGCCGCCGAGCACGACGATCGCGAGGATGATCGCGCTCTCCATGAAGACGAAGCTCTCTGGGCTGATGAACCCCTGCTTGGTTGCGAAGAACGAGCCGGCAATGCCTGCGAACATCGCGCCGATCGCGAATGCTGTCAGCTTCGTATTCACGGTGTTGATGCCGAGCGAGCGGCAGGCGACCTCGTCCTCGCGCAGGGCCTCCCAGGCGCGGCCGACCGGCAGCCGACGGAGCCGGATCGTCACGAAGTTGGTGACCAGCGCGAGCACCAGAATGATGTAGTAGAGGAAGACGATGCGGTAGAGCGGAGAGTGCGCCACGCCGAAGAAGCCGCAGAAGGTGCCGGGCTCGCAGTCGGCCTTGAACTCGAGGCCGAAGAAGGAGGGCCGCGAGATGCCGGAGAGGCCGTTCGGGCCGCCGGTCACCGGCTGCCAGTTGACAAGGATGATGCGGATGATCTCGCCGAAGGCGAGCGTCACGATCGCGAGGTAGTCGCCCCGCAGCCGGAGCACCGGGAAGCCGAGCAGGATGCCCCAGAACGCGGCGAGGATGCCGGCGAGCGGCAGGCAGATCCAGAACGACAGCCCGAGATGCTGCGAAAGTAGCGCGTAGGAGTAGGCGCCGACGGCGTAGAACGCGACGTAGCCGAGGTCGAGGAGGCCGGCGAGGCCGACGACCACGTTGAGTCCCCAGCCAAGCATGACGTACGTGAGCACTAGGATGCCGAGGTCCATGATGTAGCGGTTCGAGAACGGCATGAACGGCAGCGCAAAGGCGAGCGCGACCACGATCGGGCCGAGGTATCGGCCGAGGCCGCCGAGTGCGAAGCGGAGCGGCGCGAGGCCCGCGGCAAACGCCCCGGCGCCCGGCACGTGCTCCGCGCTCCAGTAGAGATTGAGGAGCAGGCGGCCCGCGAAAACGCTGCCGACAGCGAGCGCAACGAGCGGCCAACGCTCGACGAGCTCGAGCGAGGTCTGCCCGTCGATAGTGCGATAGGCCAGGATCGGGACCGCGAGGAACCCCGCGACGAGGGCGGCAAGCAGGGCGTCCTTGGCAGCGGCAGCGACGCGCACCGCTCCAGCTGCCTGCGCGCCTGCCTCGACGGGACGGGCAACCTCGGCCATGTCGTTCAGACTTTCTCGATTTCGGGTCGGCCGAGGAGGCCCGACGGCATGAAGATCAGCACGACGGCGAGGATCGAGAACGCCGCGACATCCTTGTACTCGACGGTGAAGTAGGCCGACCAGAACGTCTCGATGAGCCCGATGATCAGGCCGCCGAGCATGGCGCCCGGCAGCGATCCGATGCCGCCGAGCACCGCGGCGGTGAACGCTTTGATGCCGGCGACGAAGCCGATGTAGAAATCGATCACACCGTAGTACAGCAGGTAGAAGAACCCGGCGACCGCGGCGAGCGCTGCCCCGATCACGAACGTCAGCGAGATGGTGCGGTCGACGTTGACGCCGGTCAGCGCCGCCATCGTTCTGTCCTGCTCGCAGGCGCGCTGGGCGCGCCCGAGCGGCGTCGCCGCGATGAGCCAGGTGAAGACCGCCATCAGCGCCGTCGTGGTCAGCACGATCAGGATCTGGATGTTGGAAAGATTGACGACGAAACCGTCGGCCCGCTCCATGATCTCGTAGCCGCCGCTGATGATGGGGGCGAGCGGTTTCACCCGCGCACCCTGGATGATCTGCACAAGGTTGACGAGAATGACCGACATACCGATCGCAGAGATCAGCGGGGCCAGGCGGAACGAGCCGCGCAGCGGCCGGTAGGCGATCCGCTCGATGCTCCATCCCCATACCGACGTGAGCACCATCGCCGCGGCGAGCACCAGCACCAGAGCGAGCATCAGCAGCAGGAGCGGCGTGGCGCCGGTCACGCCAAGCAACAGGATCGCGATGAGTGCCACGAAAGAGCCGACCATGAAAACGTCGCCATGGGCGAAATTCACCATGCCGATGATGCCGTAGACCATCGTGTAGCCGATGGCGATCAGGCCGTAGATGGAGCCGAGGGTGACGCCGTTGATCAGCTGCTGGACGAAGTATTCCATCGCTCGAAGGTGCCCTCCCGGCGGTGCGTCGCGGCTGGTTGAAGTCGCCTCGATCGCGCGGCCGAACCCTAGCAGAAGCGCAGCCTCGCACAAGCCGCGCCGACGGGATCAGCAGTCGGTTGCCGATTTAGGCGCCAAGCGCCTCGGAGGCGGCAAGCGCCTTGTAGCCGAGGGCCGTTGCTACCGGCTCGCAGGTGATATGGCCGTTCCACACGTTGAGGCCGTTGCGCAGGTGGGGATCGTCGGCGAGGGCCCTCTTCCAGCCCTTGTCGGCAAGCGCGAGGATGAACGGCAGCGTCGCGTTGTTGAGCGCGTGCGTCGAGGTCTTCGGCACGCCTCCCGGCATATTGGCGACGCAGTAGTGGATGACGCCGTCGACGACGTAGGTCGGCTCGTCGTGGGTGGTCGCGCGCGAGGTCTCCGCGCAGCCGCCCTGGTCGATAGCGACATCGACGATCACCGAGCCGGTCTTCATCGTCTTGACGTGCTCGCGGGTGATGAGCTTCGGCGCGGAGGCGCCCGGAATGAGCACGCCGCCGATGACGAGGTCGGCATCCTTCAGGTGACGGTCGATGGCGTCGCGCGTCGAGAAGACGGTGTTGAGCGGTCGGTCGAACTGGACCCACAGCCGGCGCAGCGCATCGACGCTGCGGTCGATGACCCACACGTCGGCGCCCATGCCGAGCGCGATGTGGATCGCATGCGTGCCGACCACGCCGCCGCCGAGCACCACGACCTTGGCCGGGTCGACGCCGGGGACGCCGCCGAGCAGCACGCCATGCCCACCGTGGGCCTTCTCGAGGAAATAGGCTCCGGCCTGCACGGCCATGCGGCCTGCAACCTCCGACATCGGCGCGAGCAGGGGCAGTCCGCCCGCCGCCGCCGTCACTGTCTCGTAGGCGATGCAGGTCGCCTTGCTCGCGACGAGATCGCGGGTCTGCTCGGGGTCGGGCGCGAGGTGGAGGTAGGTGAACAGCACGTGGCTCGGTTTCAGCAGCTTTCGCTCGCCAGCCTGCGGCTCCTTCACCTTGACGATCATGTCGGCGCCGTCGAAAACCTCTTTCGCCGAGGCCGCGATCTTGGCGCCAGCGCGCACGTAGTCGGCGTCCTCCATGCCGATGCCAATGCCGGCGCCCTTCTCGACCAGCACACCGTGTCCGTGCGCGACGGCCTCGCGCACGCTCGCCGGCGTCATGCCGACGCGGTACTCGCGCACCTTGATTTCCTTTGGCACTCCGATGCGCATGCTGGTCTCCATCGCAACTTTGCCGTCGAGCCGGTCACGGCCGCCGAACGCTCTCTAGAGGACGTTGTGCGTGCCGTCGCAGAACGGCTTGTCGTCGGATGCCTTGCAACCGCAGACGTTGAATGTACCGCTGCTCGCGGCGACGAACCGAAGGGGCTCGAGCCCGCTGCCCTTGTGTGAGCCGTCGCAGAACGGCTGCTTCGACGACTTCCCGCAGGCGCACCAGAAGTAGGTTTTGCCCTCCTGGAGATCGACCTGATAGGGGCCCTTCTGGGCGATCACCGGATCGTCGGCCATCGAAGGTCTCCGTGCGCGGAAGTGCGAGGTCGAGTGCTCAGCCTCTAGGAGACTTCGTGCGGCCTGTCCAGCAGGGCGGGCGGTCAGCGGCCGCGGCGGCCGAACCCGGTCGGTCCCGGCTTGATGAAGTGTGCGGTTCCCGCCGCCGGCTCGATCGGCCGGGGCCGGCGCTTGAAGTCGCTCGCGGCACCGGGCCCCTGCGCGATGCGGGCCTTCTCGATCGTGCGCGTACTGAGCCTGCGCGCGTAGGCATTGGCGTGGTCGGTAATCTTCATGAGCTCGGAAGCTTGCGCGCGATGGGCGGTGCAGATCAGCACGTCGGGCTCGGGATCGGCACCCTTGCCGGCCTTGCTGCTCTTGAGGAACAGGCCGACCGCCAGCCGGTCGTCGGCATCGCTGCGGGGATCGTCAGCCAGGGTGCCACCGGAGTGAACGAGCCTGATCGCCGCGACGTCGGACCAGGGATACTTGGTCGTCCCGAGCAGCAGCTTGATCGAAAGCCCGTTGTCGTCGAGCAGCAGGTGGATCGGCCAGAGGGCTTGAGATGCGGCAAGGGTCAGCTGCAGCAGCATAGCTGCCGCCGTCAGCAGCAGCGCGATGAGCGGCAGCGGCACGCTGCGGGTGAGAAGGACGAAGGTGATCGCGCAGACCGCGAGTGCGCACAGCATAGCCAGCGCGATGGCGATAGGCCCCGTCGCCGGGGTGATCTCCAGGGTCTCGCCGTTGCCCTCGCGCTCGTGCGTGTAGGTCATGCCAACTTCGCCTGCGACCGAATCGTTAAGATTCTACGCTAGGAGCGAATGTTCAACAAAACATGACCAGGGGCCTGCCGAGGGGCCGGCTCAGACGACATTGAGCTTCAGCGTCTCGCTCACCTTCACGCCCGCATCGTCCACCCACGTGAACTCGAAGGCGCCCGGGCCCGGGACCTTCATGTGGAATGCGATGTATGGATTGGCGGAGATGCCGGGCGCCAGATCGGCACCGAACACCGGCTTGCCGTTGTAGCTCGCGCTGAAGGCATTGATGATGTTCCGCGGGATCGGCTTGCCGTCCTTGTCCTTGCGCTGGCCGGTTTCCATCACGTGGCTGATCAGTGTCTTGACCTCGATTACATCGCCGGCCTTGGCGCTGTCCGGCAACTTGATGCGGGGCTTGGTGGTCATGGGATCGGCGCCTTCGCGAGAGTTTTCGTTGAGGAGAGGAGTGGGATCAGCCGCCGCAGCCGCCGATCGTCACCTTGATCGTCCGCTTGGTCATGATCAGCTTGCCATCGGAAAGCTCGGCCACGCCGACGATGTCCTGGGTCTTGGCGAGCCGCATGCGGGACGACACCTGCGCCTTGCCGCTGTCGGGCGTCAGGCGGAACGAGGCGACCGACGGCTGCGGGTTGCCGGTCGAGAAGACGTGTACGGACTTGACGTATTCCTTGTCGGACATCGGGCTGTCGACCGCCACGGTGAACGGCACCGTATTGCCGTTCTCGGCGATCTCGGGCAAGTCGAGGCTGATGATCTTGCCGTCGACGGGCTTGGCGTCGCCGACAATCTTCTTGAGTGCGTCTTCCCATGTCTGCGGCTTGTCCTGAGCGCTGACGCCCGGCGCCGATGCCAGGAATGCGAGCACCACACCGCTCGCCGTTGCACCGAGCAGGACCGCGCGCCGGTCAGCACCAGGCGTCGCCTGCACAACCGCTGGCGGGTTGATCATCGTGTTGCTCCTCGGGGTCTCGATCATGGTAAGGGGCTTCGCAAGTGCCTCCGCGCAGGTCGGCCGAGGGAAACCTCGGCAGAAGCGGCGAACGCGCAAAGTCCCCGCTTGCTTGTTCCTCATTAGCATATCAGAATACGCGAATGCAATTCACGTCGGCGGCACCTGCTTCGGCCGATGGTTGGATGTGTGCGGATCGACGGTCGATAGAGTGAGGGCGTTGGATGCAGCGGGCGACGCATGGTCGGGTTCCGAGGCGGCGCGCCGCGTGCGCCGCTACCGTCCGGGCGGTCGTGCTCGCATGCCTCGGCAGCCTTGCGGGCGCTGTGACTCCCGCAGTCGCCGATATCATGCCGCGCGGTCCTCGCGGCCATACGCTGATCATGGTCGACGACGCCGGCTGCATCTACTGCGCGCGCTGGCGCGCTGAGGTCGGCCCGACATACGCCAGGAGCGCGGAAGGGCGGTTCGCGCCGCTCGCCGTCGTACGCCGCGGCGACCCTGTGGCCTCGGCGCTCCGCGACATCCGTTACACGCCGACGTTCGTGCTGGTCGACGGCGAGCGCGAGGCCGGCCGGATCGTTGGCTATCCGGGGGCCGATTTCTTCTGGAGCCAGCTCGAGAGCGTGTTGTTCAAGGAAGGCTTCCGCCGGGAGCAACCGCCGGTGGCGCCCGCAGGGGAACGCGAAACGCGATTGCCATTGCGTCACGGAATGGTCGATGGCCATGGAGCGCCGATGGCTTCGGCGCTAGGATAGCGAAAACACATCAGGGAGGATGCCATGACAATGCTCACGCGCCGCCGGTTCGGACTGCTTTCCGGCGCGGCCGGCCTCAGTGCGGCCGGCGCTTCGACGCTCTCGACTTTCGCGATCGCGCAGGCCGCGGCCAGGGTCGTCGTCGTCGGCGGCGGTGCCGGCGGCGCGACGGCGGCGCATCTCCTCAAGAAGGGCGATCCCAAGCTCGACGTGACGCTGATCGAGGCGAAACCGACCTACTCGACCTCGTTCTTCTCCAACCTCTACATCGGCGGCGTCCGCGATTTTGCGTCCCTCAGCCATGGCTACGGCGACCTGCGCAAGCTCGGCATCAAGGTCGTCCACGATCTGGCGACCGGCGTCGACCCGGCGAAGAAGGTCGTCTCCACGCGAGGCGGGGGCAGCTTTGCCTACGACCGGCTGGTGCTCTCGCCGGGCATCGACATCAAGTACGACAGCGTGCCGGGCTACTCCAAGGCGCTCTCGGAGATCTATCCGCACGCCTACCAGACCAACGCCGTCGGGAAGCAGCAGCTCATGGGCGCGATCTCTGGAATGAAGGACGGCGGCACGTTCCTGATGGTGATGCCGAACAACCCCTACCGTTGTCCGCCGGGGCCCTATGAGCGGGCGTGCATGATCGCCCACCACCTCAAGACCAAGAAGCCGAAATCCAAGCTCGTCATCCTCGATCCCAAGAAGGCGTTCTCGAAGCAGCCGGTGTTCCTGGAGGGCATCGAGAAGCACTACAAGTCGATCGTCGAGATGAACCTCACGACCGACATCGACGATTTTTCGGTCACGGCCTTCGACGCCAAGGTGCGCGAAGTGACGACGAAAGCCGGCAAGAAAGTGAAGTTCGACGCCGCCAACGTGATCCCGAACCAGCGCGCCGGCGAGATCGCCATGAAGGCGGGCGTCACGTCCGGCGACTGGGTGCCGGTCAATCCGGACAACTTCCAGTCCAAGGCCAACAAGGACATCTATGTGCTCGGCGACGCGACCGTCGCCGCCGAGATGCCGAAGTCGGCGTTCTCGGCCAACAGCCAGGCCAAGGTCGTTGTCGCGGACGTGCTCGCGGACCTCTCGAAGAAGGAGCGGTTCCCCGCACGCTACCGCAACACCTGCTGGTCGCTCATCGCTCCGGACGACTGCATCAAGGTCGGCGCCAACTATGCGCCGAAGGACGGGAAACTCGATCCATCGGGTGGGTTCGTCTCGCAGAAGGGCGAGACGGCAGAGGTGCGCAAGCAGAACTTCGCCGAGAGCGTCGACTGGTACAACTCCATCGTCGCCGAGATGTTCGCCAAGCCACCGGCACCGGCCGCAAAGCCGCCGGCGAAGAAGGCGTGATCCAGCCCAACCCGAAAGCAGGAGCGGCCCCGCCCGGCTGCTCCTGCACGGCATCCGAGCGATGGCGGCCGGTGTTGCGCCGATGCCATCGCGGCATTGCTTTTCCATTTGAATTCAGTCCCTTGCCACGCAATGGCGATTGACCGGGCCGGATCACGCGGCTAGCATGCTCACAAGCCACGGGTCTGGGGAGGCGGCATGGCCATGGGCGCAAACACGTTGACGCGGGCGGATCTGGCCGATGCGGTCGTCGCCAAGATCGGTCTGCCACGCAATGAATCTCAGGATCTGGTCGAGCTGGTGCTCGGCGAAATCTCGGGCAGCCTGTCGCGCGGGGAGAAGGTGAAACTCTCCTCGTTCGGCTCGTTCGGCATCCGCCAGAAGGGCGAGCGCGTTGGGCGCAATCCCAAGACGGGCAAGGAAGTGCCGATCACGCCGCGCCGCGTGCTCGTGTTCCGCGCCTCCACCATCATGAAGGACCGGATCAACTCCGGGCTCTCACGACGCAAGGCGGCGGAGTAGCCGGTGCCCGCCGCCTGGTCGGCAGGCGGTGGCCGAGGTCTGATCCTGGCTGGCGCGAGGTGCACGCGTGAACAAGGCGATCGACGCATTCCGGACGATCGGCGAGGTGGCCGACGAACTCGACGTGCCAAAGCACGTGCTCCGCTTCTGGGAGGGCAAGTTCCCCCAGATCAAGCCGATGAAGCGCGGCGGCGGCCGGCGCTATTACCGGCCCGAGGACATGGAGCTGCTGCGCGCGGTCCATCACCTGCTGCACGTCGACGGCTACACGATCAGAGGCGTACAGAAGAAGCTGCGCAGCGAGGGCATCGAGCGCGTCAAGGCCGGGCGCGGCGGCGCGGGCTCAGGCGCGGCGCCGACGCGGGCGACGTCCCCGGCTGTTGCGACGAAGCCTTCCGTCAATTCGGGCGCGAGGCCGGCCGCTGCCCGTGGCCGGCGGCCGGCAAACGGCGATCTTGAGACTTTGCTGCGGAATGCCATACGCGAGCTCGAGGCCGTGCGCTCGCTGCTCGGCGGAGGTGCAGGCGGACGGGCCGGCAGCGTCCGCGCTGCTGACGGCTGATGCCCGGCGGCGACCACGGCGACATCGAGCTCTGGCTGGTCGACCTCGCGCGGTCGTGGATGCTGCTCGATGCCATCGAGGGTCGAGCGGCGGTGCTCACCGGCGACGACCGGCAACGCGCCGAGGCGATCAGCGATGCGACCCTGCGCCGGGAGCGGCGCGCCACCTATATCGCGCTGCGCGTGCTCCTCGAGCGTCGGCTCGGATTGACGACGCGCGGTGTCGCCATCGTGCGCACGCCCGCCGGCAAGCCCGCGCTCGCTGGTCTGCCGATCGCCTTCAGCCTCGCCCACGCCGATGGCGTCGCCCTGATCGCGCTCGGCGCGCGCGAGCCGATCGGCGTCGACATCGAGGTCGAGCGGCGGGCAGCAATCGCCGAGCCGCGCCGCGACGGCATGCTGGCCGCTGCACGCGGCCTCGCCGGAGCCGAGCTCGCAGCCGGCCTCGCGCCCGAGGCGATGCAGCTGTCCGCCTGGGTGCGCCTCGAGGCCTTCGCCAAGGCCACGGGTGACGGGGTCGCACGGCTGCTCGGGTCGCTCGGGCTGTTCGGCGTCGAACGCGCCCTTGCGCCGTCGCTGGTGGTGATTGAGCAGCGGGCCACCCGTCTTGCCGAAATGCACGCCATCGCTGTCAGCGATATTGCCGGCGTGATCGGCGCGGTTGCTGTGGCACGGGGGCTGACGGTGCCCGCGTTGCAACATTTTCCGACCGACTGGACCGCCTGGAGGGCGCTCTGCGCGGTGGACGGTTGAGACCGCCTAGCGCGGCAGCCGGCGATACCAGGCCGCCATCAGCTCGATCGCCGCAAGCGCCAGCAGCGCCGCCCCGAGCAGGATCGCGACGGCAACCTCGTACCCCCAGGCGTCGACGGCGACGGCGAACAGTGCGGGCGAGAGCGCATTGAGCAGCAGGTACGGCGTCGCCAGGATGCCGAGCATGGTGCCGTAGCCGATCCGGCCGAACAGCGCGAGCGGTACCGCCCCGCGCACGATCGTCACGAGGCCGTTGGAGATGCCGAAGAGCAGCGTGAAGGCGAGCGCCGCCGGATAACTCGCGCCGAACGCCAGCAGCACCAGCAGCGACAGCGGCATGAACACGATCGAGATGCGGCCGAGGTTCAACGGCTGCATCCGGCGCGCGAACACGAGCTCCCACACCCGCCCGCCGACCTGCGCGACGCCCTTGAGCGCGGCGAGCGTGACCGCGGCGGCCGGCGCCAGCCCGAAGGCCTGCAGCACGGCCGGCAGGTGGACCGAGAATGCGCCGAACACGAATGCGCTCGCCGCGAAGACGAGACCGAACAGCACCATGGCGATCGTGCGGCTGCGGCCTTCGAGCACGGCGCCGGCTGCACTCGGGGTGTCCGTCGCGTCCGCCGCCGGCTCCACCTCGGTCCGCGCCAGCCCGAACCAGTGCAACGGCAGGCAGACGATGAGATTGAGAGCGGCGAATACGACGAGCGTGCTTCGCCAGCCGTAAGCGCCGCAGAGCGCATGACCGATCGGCCAGAAGATGCTCGAGGCGAACCCGCCGAACAGCGTGAGATAGGAGATCGCGCGCCGGCCGCGTGCCGGGGTCACCTGGACAAGGGCGGCGAACGCGGCATCGTAAAGCGACATGCGCATGGCGAGGCCGAGGAACGCCCAGACCGCAAGATAAGTCGCTTCGCTCTGGACATGCGCCAGCGCCGCAAGCCCCGCCGCCAGCAGAGCCGAGCCGAGCGTCATCACGCGCCGCCCGCCCCACGTGTCGATGAGCCGGCCGACCGAGGTCGAGACGGCGGCGGCGACCAGTAGGCCCGCGGTCAGCCCGCCGAACACCAGCGAGCGGCTCCACCCCGTATCGGCGGCGATCGGCGCGCCGAGCACGCCGAGCGCATAGAGCGAGGTGCCCCAGGCGATGATCTGCGTGAGCCCGAGTGCGGTGACCGCGACGGGCATCGGCGCGGCGAGCCGCTGGCGCAGTGGCGGCGTCGGCGCGCCCGGTTCGTGCTGATCCTGCATGCCCGAGCTAAACCACGCCCCCGCCTCCACGCAATGCTGGTGTCAATCCCCCGGCCTTTTCGCGCAGCGCTAAACGGTACTCATCGTGCCCCGCGGGCTAGAAAGAAACTCGCGACCTCCGGGTGGTGATCCGGCAGGGCAAAACCGGTTTCATCCCCAGCGGGTCGGCGCTCGCGCGGGTGACCTACTGACCCCGACGCAAGGGACCGATGGCTCTTGAAACCCTGGCGCCCTTCGCGCGTATCTCCCGGCTATGGCAGCACGCCGCCGCGATGTGCGCCGGCGCCTGCCCGATCGGGTCCGAATGCCGGCCATGCTCGAGCACATGACATCGCGGAGGCTCGCCGTGGCTATGGCCGCGCTGGTTGCCGCCGCGGGCGGGTTCCTCGCCGCCTGCGCGCCGCTCGCGATCTACAACCGGCTCGCGCCCACCGACCAGGGCGCGGCGCTCATCGCCTCCGACGTCGCCTATGGCGATCTCGACCGCCAGCGGCTCGATGTCTACGCTCCCGTCGATCGCCCCGCCAATGCTCCCGTGGTCGTCGTGTTCTATGGCGGCTCCTGGAACAGCGGCGCCAAGGCGGACTATGCGTTCCTCGGCAAGGCGCTCGCCGCGCGCGGCTTCGTGGCGGTGATCACCGACTACCGCCTCGTGCCGCAGGTCCGCTTCCCCGCCTTCGTCGAGGACTGCGCCCGGGCGACGCTGTGGGCACACCGCAATGCCGCGCACTATGGCGGCGATCCCGCCCGGCTGTTCCTGCTCGGCCATTCCGCCGGCGCCTACAACGCGGCGATGGTCGCGCTCGACGGCCGCTACCTCGGGGCGCTGGGCTCGGACACCTCGATCATCCGCGGCGTCGCCTGCCTCGCGGGGCCCTACGACTTCCTGCCGCTCGATGTCGCCTCGACCATCGAGGCCTTCGGCCGCTCGGCCGACCTCGCCCAGACCCAACCGGTCAACTTCGTCACGCGCTCCGCGCCGGCGATGCTGCTCGCGACCGGCGCCGACGACACGACGGTGAAACCGCGCAACACGCTGGCGCTGGCCGACAAGCTGAAGCGAGCTGGCCGCCCGGTTGTCGTCAAGCGCTACGACGGGGTGAGCCACGTCGGCATCCTGCTCGCCCTGTCGGTCAGCTTCCGCGGCCGGGCGCCGGTCCTCGACGATATCGCCGCCTTCGTGGGCGCAAAGCACACGCGCTGAGCGCGCCGGCGCTGGCGTGCGGTAGTACGCCTTCGGCATGACGCCGCCCCACCGTGCGGGATTGCATGCCCGCGCATGCGTGCCCCGCGTGCGCGGTTACCACCTCGCACAAGTCGGAACTTGTGCCCGTCGGTACCAGTTGCACTATATTGCGGCTCTGGCGGGGCTGCTTCCGCCGCGAGCCTTCGTTCGGGGGACCATGCCGGAGACGACCGCATCGGACGCCGCGCCGTCCGCGAGCCCGTGGCGGCGCCTCGTGCGCGCCTACGGCCGGCTGCTGGACCATATCCTGGTGATCTCGGTCGCCATTCTCGTCATTCCGGTCACGCTGCAGATCGTCTCCCGCTTCACCGCGCTCATCCCGCACTACATCTGGACCGAGGAGATGGCGCGGTTCCTGTTCATCTGGACGATCATGATCGGTGCGATGATCGGCGTGCGTGACAGGGCGCATTTCGAGGTGGACCTGCTGCCGCGGCTCGGCGTCCGCGGCGAGGCGGTCGCACGGCTCCTCGGCCGGCTCGGCGTGCTTGCACTCGCGGTCGTGTTCGTGTGGGCGGGCACGCGGTTCACGCAGTTTGCCTGGAACCGGACGAGCGAGCTGGCCGAGCTACCGCTTTGGTTCATTCACATCGCCTGGCCGGTGACCGGCCTCACCTGGCTCGCGTTCCTCGGGCCCCAGCTCCGCGAGGACATCTGCATCGCGCTCGGGAGTCGCGCATGAGCGGATCGGTGCTGAGCTCGGGTCAGGCGGCGCTCATCCTGTTCGGCCTGTTCTTCCTCTTCATGGTGCTCCGCGTGCCGGTCGCCTTTGCGCTCGGTCTCGCCTGCCTGCCGATCCTGGTCATCGAGCCGCGGCTCGACTCCATGACGCTGATGCAGGAGACGTTCAACGCCTACAACTCGTTCATCCTGCTCGCCGTCCCGTTCTTCCTGCTGACCGCCAACCTGATGAACGTCGGCGGCATCACTGACCGGCTGATGACGCTCTCGCGCACCATGGTCGGCCACTGGCCCGGCGGCCTCGCGCAGATCAACGTGATGCTCTCGATTTTCTTCGCCGGCATCTCCGGTTCTTCGACGGCGGACGCGGCGAGCCAGTCGAAGATCTTCATCGAGGCGCAGCGCAAGGAGGGCTACGACGACAGCTTCTCGGTTGCGATCACAGCAGTATCGGCGGTGCTCGCGGTGATCATCCCGCCGTCGATCCTGATGATCGTGTGGGGCGGCATCCTCACCACCTCGATCGGGGCGTTGTTCCTCGCCGGCATCATCCCGGGCCTGCTGATTGGCGCCGCGCAGATGGCGACCGTTCACGCCTACGCGGTCCGCCGCGGCTATCCGACCTACGCGAAGGCGACCTGGCACGCCTTCTTTTGCGCCTGCGCCCACTCCGTTCTGGCGCTGCTGACGCCCGGTATCATCATCGGTGGCAAGGTCTTCGGCTGGTTCACCGCGACCGAGTCGGCCGCGATCGCGGTGCTCTACGCCGGCATCCTGTCGATCGTGATCTACCGCGAGATGTCGCGGGCGCAATTCTACCAGGCGCTGCTCGACACGGGAAAGCTCGCAGGCGTCGCGCTCTTTTGCGTCGGCACCGCGAGTGCGTTTGGCTGGCTGCTCGCCTACTACCAGATCCCGAAGGCGATCCTTGCCAACGTATCGACCTGGGGCATGGGATTCTACGCAACTGGGTTCTTCATCGCGTTCGTGTTCCTGGTGGTCGGCTGCTTTCTCGATGCCATCCCGGCGATCATCATCGTCGCGACCATCCTCGAGCCGCTGTCGAAGGCCGTGCAGATGGATCCCGTGCACTTCGCGATGATCGGCATCGTTTCTCTGGCCTTCGGGCTCGTCACGCCGCCCTACGGGCTCTGCCTGATGGTCGCCTGCTCGGTCGCCGGCATGCGCGTCCGCGACGCCATAAAGGACACATTCATCATGCTCGTGCCGATGCTGCTCGTGCTTGCGCTGGTGATCGTCTGGCCGAAGGTGTCGCTGTTCCTGCCGGGCCTGATCTCACCGGAGTTCTTGCGGTGACTCTGGCGGCGGGCGTATCCTCGGGCGTCGCTGCCGGAAAGGGAAAGAGCCATGGTCCGCGTCCGCCCCCTGTCAGACGTTCTCGGCGCCGAGATCAGCGGCGTCGACCTCGACCGGCTCGACGAAGCGCAGTTCAAGACGATCGAGGATGCGCTGCACCGCCATCTGGTGGTGAAGATCCCTGGCCAGTCGATGACGCCGGCGGCCTTCATCGCGTTCTCGAGACGCTTCGGAAAGCCGGAACCGCACGTGATCGACCAGTTCCACCACGTGGCCGACCCGAACATCCTCATCCTGTCGAACCGGAAGGACGCGAATGGCGAGCCGATGGGCCTCGCCGATGGCGGCACCTATTTCCACACCGACTACAGCTACCTCGCGATCCCGGCGCGCTGCACCATGCTGTTCGCGATCGAAATTCCAGGCGGGGAGGCGGGCACCACCTTCGCCAACCAGCGCGCGGCCTATGCCGATCTCCCCGCGGCGACGAAGCAGCGCATCGACGGCCTCGTCTGCCGCCACCACTACGGCAACCGCGACGTGCCGGACGAGGCTGCGCGGACCGCCGCCTCGATGCTCTCGAGCGATCAGAAGAAGCGGGTCGACTGGGTGCGCCATCCGCTGGTGCGCCGGCATCCCCACACCGGGGAGCGGTCGCTCTATGCGGTCTCCGGATCGTCCTACGGCATCGAGGGGATGGACGACGGTCGAGCCGTCGCGCTGCTCGACGAGCTGAAGGCCCACGCGACTGAGCGCAAGTACTGCCACCAGCCGAGCTACCGGCCGGGCGACGTCGTGATCTGGGACAACTGCGCGCTGCTGCACTCCGCGCCCCTGATCGATCCGGACCAGCCGCGCACGCTCTGGCGGATCACCGTGAAGGAGGCCCAGCCGACGCTCTGAGGGGGGCAGGCGGCTGTGAGAACAGGACCCGCGGGCTCGGTGGACTTTCCGGGAATTCCGCTGTAAGCGAGCGCGCGTGGGCCGGTAGCTCAGCGGTAGAGCACGTGACTTTTAATCATGTGGTCGCGGGTTCGATCCCCGCCCGGCTCACCAACCTGGTACAAGAGTGTGAACCGCGGTCGGGTTGGCCTCGTTGGCCCGAACCGCTTGTTCCAGGACCTCTTTTCGGCCCATGATCCGAATGGGGCGTCATCGACCTCGATCCGGTCGACGATCGAGCCGAGGTAGGCCTTGCGGAACGGCACCGCGCCCGTCGTCAGCCGCTCGCGCATGACCCTGGCGAAGCGATCGACAGCCAACGGGCTGACGTGATCGGTCGGGTGCGTCTCCGTCCTGGCGCGATCGAGCGCCGCCATGGCCGCCTCTCGTCCCAACTTCAATGTCGAGATCCGGTCCCTTAGGAGTTCATCCATCTGGGCGAGGCCGACCTCGACGAGCTTGTAAAGCCGTCGCAGCCGCTCATCGGCATCCTCCGCCTCGCGGGCCAGCGCTGCGATGCGCTGATCGACGGTTGTCTGCCTGTCGGCCCGGCGACCCGCAAGGCTGGTCAGCATCGCCGACAGTCGTTCGGGATCGACACGTCATGATCCCGATGACGGTCGCCTCACTCATCACTGCCGACTGCTCCCACTGCTGGTCGACGGCCGGCGACGGTCACGCGCGGCCAATGCGAAGGTGGGCGGCGCCCAACCAGCCTCCGACAACCTCCAGATCGTGTCTGATCAGCCTATTCGTCGCCGCGATCGCCTGCAAACGATCTGCTCGCCGCAGCGCGCGCGGCCTCCATGAGCGACTGTTCAGTCACCGGCGCCAGCCAAATCCACATAGCGCCTACTGAACCGCCAGGTCCCCCACCTCACGCGACTCCGTTCCCTGGCGGCTTTCAGACGCCGGCCCGTGGTGCGCGTGGCCTCGTCCGTGTTGGTCCGGCATCCGAAACCCGTCCTGAAGCATCGAGGACGACGTCGCCTCATGCTCTCTTGGAGAGCGCATCCATGATGGGGCAGTCGGGCCAGCGGGCAGGCTGACAATTATCGACGAGGGTGCTCAGGGCCCGATCGAGTTTCTTGAGGTCGGAAATTTTGCGACGCACGTCGGCGCGATGGGCGACCGTCACCGCGCGGGCCTTCTCGCAACAGGCGCCGCCATCGTTCAGCAGGATGAGATCGCGGATGGTCTCCAGCGGAAAGCCAAGCTCACGGCCTCGACGGACGAAGTTCAAGGTAGCGACGTGCTCCGGCGCATAGTGTCGGTAGCCGCCGGCGCTGCGGGCGGGCTTTGCGAGCATGCCGATCTTCTCATAGTATCGTATGGTTTCGATGTGCACGGCCGTGACCTCGGCCAACCGACCGATGGTCAGGGGTGTCGCGCCGCGTGGACGCCGCATGCTGCCTCACGAAAATTTGCAGTTGTGTCTGTAGTCGCTACGGAGTTTAGACGTATGAGCGTCGGACGTCCAGCCGGGCGCGAGACATGGAATTCAGTTCGCGTGAGTTGGCCGAAAACAGGAGAACGAAACCATGATGACGCACATCACGATCGCGACGGCGATGCTGCTGGGATTTGCGGCGACGGTCTATGCCGCCTGCCCGCTCTGCCTCTGAGAATGCAGGACTGGAAGACAGAGGGCGGATAATATGTACGAGAAGACTTTGGCGGCGGGTGGTCTGCTCGCGGCGGTTGCCGCTTCGACATGCTGCGTCCTCCCCCTGGCTCTTGGCTCGCTGGGGCTCAGCGGCGCACTGGTCGCCAGCCTCGGCGTGCTGGCGCCCTATCAGACTGCGTTCCGTGTTGCGGCCATCGCGTTGCTGGGGGCCGGCCTCTGGCTGGCATATACGCGAAGGCCCGTCCTGGCGGACGGTGCGGACTGCGCCCCGAGCCACTCGGCAGGCTGGACGAAGCCAGTGCTGTGGGCTGGCGCCGCGCTTTTGTCCGTGGTGCTGAGTCAACCCGTGTGGGCACGGTGGCTGGCATGACCGACGTGACAGCCGGCCCCATTCCGGCAAAGTCTGCTTCGATCATTCTTCGCTCGACGATCACGTGTCCGGATTGCCGCCATCGCTCGACCGAGACGATGCCGACGGATGCCTGCCAGTACATTTACGTGTGCACGCACTGCGGACTGCAGATGAAGCCCAAGAAGGGCGATTGCTGCGTCTACTGCTCCTGGGGCGACGTGCCATGTCCGCCGATCCAGGAGGAGCGGCCGGGTGAGAGCAGCGGTTGCTGCGGTTCGTGATTCTCAAGCTGCGCCAGTTGTGGTCGTCTGCGGAACACGCGCTGCGGCCTTGAGGCTCCACCCCTTGACTGCTGCATAGATAGCAGGGATCACCACCAGCGTCAGCACGGTCGACGACACCATGCCGCCGATCATCGGCACGGCGATGCGCTGCATGACTTCCGAGCCAGTGCCGTGGCTCCACAGGATCGGCACGAGGCCCGCCATGATGGCTATGACGGTCATCATCTTCGGGCGCACGCGCTCGACGGCGCCTTCCATGATCGCTGCGGCTAAGTAAGCCTGGGTGACGGTGCGGCCTTCCGCGATCGCTTTGCGCTTCTGATCCTCCCAGGCGTGATCGAGATAGATCAGCATGATGACGCCAGTTTCGGCGGCGACACCGGCGAGCGCGATGAAGCCGACGGCGACGGCGACCGACAGGTTGAAGCCCATCCACCACATCAGCCAGAGCCCGCCGACCAGAGCGAACGGCAGCGACAGCATCACGATCAGCGTCTCGGTCATGCGGCGGAAGTTGAGGTAGAGCAGGAGCAGGATGATCAGGAGCGTCAGCGGCACCACGACCGCGAGCCGCTTCTTGGCGCGCTCGTAGAACTCGAACTGCCCGCTCCAGACCGCGTAGTAGCCGGCCGGGAACTGCACCGAAGCGGCGACGGCCTTCTTGGCGTCGGCGACATAGCTGCCGAGGTCACGCTCGCGCGCATCGACGAAGATATAGGCGGTAATCTGGGCGTTCTCGGTGCGGATGGAGGCCGGTCCCTGGACCAGCTTGACCTTCGCCACCTGTCCGAGCGGGATCGACGCACCATTGGGCAGCGGCACCAGCACCTCGCGCGCAATCGCCTGCGGGTCGGAGCGCATGTCGCGCGGATAGCGTACCGAGACGCTATAGCGCTCGCGCCCTTCGACAGTCGTCGTCACCGTCTCAGCACCAAGCGCCGAGGTGACCACCTGCTGCACGTCGGCGATCATCAGGCCGTAGCGGGCGAGCTCGCGCCGGTCCGGCTCGATGTCCAGGTAGTAGCCGCCGACGATGCGCTCGGCGAAGGCGCTCGATGTCCCAGGTACCGACTTGATCGCCGCCTCGATCTCGCGCGCGAGCCTCTCGATGACGTTGAGATCCTGTCCGATGACCTTGACGCCGACCGGCGTGCGGATGCCGGTCGCCAGCATGTCGATGCGCGCCTTGATCGGCATGGTCCAGGCGTTGGACACACCGGGGAACTGCAGGGCCTTGTCCATTTCCTGGATCAGGCTGTCGATGGTGACGCCCGGTCGCCAGTCCTTCGGCGATTTCAGGTTGATGACGGTCTCGAACATCTCGGTCGGTGCAGGATCGGTCGCGGTCGCGGCGCGGCCCGCCTTGCCGAACACGCTCTCGACCTCGGGGAAGGTCTTGATGATGCGGTTCTGGATCTGCAGGAGTTCCGCCGACTTGGTGATGGAGAGCCCGGGCAAGGTCGTCGGCATGTACATGATCGTGCCTTCGTTGAGATTGGGCATGAACTCCGAGCCGAGTTTGGTCGCCGGCCAGATGCTGCCGGCGAGAATGAGAAGCGCAACGGCGATCGTGAACACCTTGGCTTTCAGCACGCCGCGGATGATCGGCCGGTAGAGCCAGATCAGCGCGCGATTGATCGGGTTCCTGTGCTCTGGAACAATTCGACCGCGCACGAAGAGAGCCATCAAAGCTGGCACGACCGTGATCGAGAGCAGCGCGGCGGCTGCCATGGCGAACGTCTTGGTCCAGGCGAGCGGCTTGAACAGCAATCCTTCCTGCGCCTCCAGCGCGAAGATGGGCAGAAACGACACGGTGATGATGAGCAGCGAGAAGAACAGCGAAGGGCCGACCTCGTTCGCCGCCTCGATCACCACCTCGGTGCGCGGCTTCTCTGGCGGTGCGCGCTCCAGATGCTTGTGCGCGTTCTCGATCATGACGATGGCGGCGTCGATCATGGCGCCGATGGCGATGGCGATGCCGCCAAGGCTCATGATGTTCGACGAGATGCCCAAGCCCCACATGCAGGCGTAGGCAATGAGAATGCCGAGCGGCAGCGTGATGATGGCGACCAGCGCGCTCCGCGCGTGCAGCAGGAACACGAAGCAGACCAGTGCGACGATGGCGCTTTCCTCGAGCAGCGTGACCTTAAGCGTGGTGATGGCACGGTTGATCAGGTCGGAGCGGTCATAGACCGGCACGATCTCGGTGCCCTTCGGCAGGCTGCCACTGATTTCCGCCAAGCGCTCCTTGATGCTGGCGATGACGGAGAGAGCGTTCTGGCCATAGCGCTGAATGGCGATCCCAGAGACGACCTCGCCTTCGCCGTTGAGTTCGGTGACGCCGCGGCGCTCGTCGGGCGCAAGCTCGACGCGAGCGATGTCCTTGATGAGCACGGGCGTGCCGCCTTGCGCCTTGAGCACGATGCTCTCGATGTCGGCGATGCTCGTGAGGTAGCCGCGTCCGCGCACCATGAACTCGGTCTCGGCAAGCTCCACCACACGGCCACCGACGTCCATGTTGGACTCGCGGATGGCGCTCCGGACCTTCGAGAGTGGAATGTCGAACGCGCGCAGACGACGGGGATCAACGACGACGGAATACTGGCGCACGAACCCGCCGACGCTCGCCACCTCGGCGACACCCTCGGCCTTGGCGATCGCGAAGCGCACCTGCCAATCCTGCGTGGTGCGCAGTTCTGCGAGGTTTCGCTCCTTCGCCATGACTGCATACTGGTAGACCCAGCCGACGCCGGTCGCGTCGGGCCCGAGCGTCGGCACGATGCCTTGCGGCAGGGTTCGCGTCACGCCGGACAGGTATTCGAGCACGCGGGATCGCGCCCAATAGATGTCGGTGCCTTCCTCGAAGATGACGTAGACGAATGAGACGCCGAAGAACGAAAAGCCGCGCACCACTTTCGAGCGCGGCACCGACAGCATGGCAGTCGAGACCGGGAAGGTGACCTGATCCTCGACGACCTGAGGAGCCTGGCCTGAATACTCCGTGAACACGATGACCTGGGTATCCGAGAGGTCGGGGATGGCGTCCAGCGGCACCTTGGTCAGCGCGTAGATGCCCACCCCGGTCGCGAACACCATCGCGATAAGGATCAGCATCAGGTTGGTGGCCGACCAGCGGATGATACGGGCGATCAAGGTTTCTTCTCCACTGGTGCGGGCGCCGGATCAGCGGTGAAAGTCGACAGCGCTGCTTTGAGATTACTCTCGGCGTCGATGAGGAAGTTGGCCGCAACGACGACGTTCTCGCCGACCTTGATGCCCTCTGCGACCTCGACGAAGCCGTCGCCGCGCACGCCCGCCTTGACGGCACGGGGCTCGAAGCGACCCTTGCCGCGATCGACGATCACCACCTGCCGGTTGCCGCTGTCGATCAGGGCCGAGACGGGCACGCTGAGGCGCTCAGCCTCGCCGTCACCTGCGTTGATCTCCACATCCGCAAACATCTCGTGCTTGATGCGGTGATCTGGGTTGGCGACCTCGATGCGGACTTTTGCCGTCCGCGTCGCCATCTCGAGCTCGTGCAGGACGAACGTCACTCGCCCTTCGAACGCCTCGTTCGGGAACGCTCGGAACGACACTTTCGCTTTGGCACCGACCCGCACCTGAGCGATGTCCTGCTCGGGCACATCGGCGATGACCCAGATCGAGGAGAGATCGGCGAGGCGCAGCATCTCGTCGCCGGCCTTCATCATCATGCCTTCGATGGCCTTCTTCTGCATGACGACGCCCGACACAGGCGACGGCCAGTCGAAGGAGATCACGGGCTCGCGTGTGCGCTTGAGGTCGGTAAGCACCGCTTCCGGGATTTGCAGGTTCTCCATGCGCCGCAGAGCGCCACGATCGTCTCGAACTCCCGAGGCGTTGGCGGAAATGCGGTAGTCGACCTGCACCTTGACCATGTCCGGACTGTAGACGCGGAACAGCGGCTCGCCCTTCTTCACATGGCGGCCGGTTTCGTTGACGTAGAGCTTCTCGATGAAGCTGTCGGCGCGCAGCGCAACCGTCAGCAACGTTCGCTCGTCGGGCTTGGCGACCCCGGGCGCACGGATAGGCCGCACGAGGCGGCGCATGGCTGCCGGCTCCGAGCGCACGCCAGCGTTCTGCAGCTTGGCGACACTGACCTTGACCGTGCCGGGCTCGTCCTCCTCGCCCTCGTATACGGCGATGTAATCCATCCCCATCCAGTCCTTTTTCGGGATCGGCGAGGTGTCCGGCAGGCCCATCGGATTGCGATAGTACAGGATCTTCTTCGGCCCGCCGTCCGTGCTCTTGGGCACCTCCTTCGGCTTCGCTTCGACGAAGTCGGCCTCCTGGTCGTCGTAGACGGCCACGTAGTCGCGGCCGTCGCTGGTCTTCTTCGGCTCGGCGGCGAAGTCGGTGTCGTTGTCGGGGTGCTTCCAGTAGAGCACCTTGCGGTCTTTCGGCGCGGCGGCAGGCATGGAGACGGCTTCCGGAGCGGAGGTCGCGGTCCATGTCCGCGGATCAGGCCACTTGCCAGCACCGAGACGGTAGCCGGCAACGCTGGCAGTGAGGATCGCCGCGATGGCGATTCCCCAGGTGAGGAGCTTGCGCATGGGGGGCTCCTCAGTCCTTGGCCTGGAACACGACGACGCCCTGCACCGTGTCCTTCTCGCCGGGCACCTTGGCCATGACGCGGAATGCCCATCCGCCGGCCATGGTGAGATCGGCCTTGAAGCGATAGACGTCGGCCTCTGACGACGGCATGGCCTCGTGCTTGGCTGTCATGTCGACCATGTTGTCGGGGGCCATGTCGAGGCGGGTACGGAACAGCACCGCTCCGGTGACGGGTTTTCCGGTCGGCTTGTGCAGCAGGCGGACTGCGAGCTGGCTGCCGACGCCGTTCCTGACGTCGATCTTGACAGGCTGGAACTCGTAGTCGGAAGCGCCCGCGAGGGCGACCGATGACGAGGCGGCGATCGCCAGCCCGAAGTGGGCGGCGCGTGTCGAAGTTGTGCGGTTCATAGCTTTGTTCCTGATCGATTGAGGTCGAGCGCGACGACAGGGCGTCACGCGGCTCTGCCGCGTCCTCGCAAGCGGCAGCGGCCCGCGCTTGCGCGCAGGCTCGTCATCAATGGATCAGGCTCGGGGAGGTGGCGGCTGGGGTTTGTCAGACCAATCAGGAGGGCGCTCGACGCCTGATGGCAGCAGTCTGGCCGCACTGAGAGGCGCGCTGAGCCCCGGTTGCGGCAACGTCGCAACCACTTTGAAGAATTTGAAGGGGCATAGCTCGGGCGGGCAGGCGCTCTTGGTATCGCAGCAGGGGCAGCTGCTCGCTCCTCCGACCTTGGCGCCGGACTGCATGCCCATCCGGTCGCAGGCGGACATGGCAGCGGCGTCAAGCGCTGCTGCTGCTTCGTGTTCGGAGCAACCGGCCGGCACCGCGGCAAGGAGCAAGGTACTTGCTGGCACAACCGGATTGCGTGCAGCAGACACCGACCCGATCGGGGTGACGGCAACCGCCACGGCGAGCGACACTGCACACATAACACGCAAGGCGTGCATGGTCGGGATTCCTCCACCTGCAAACTAGATGATACGCCCCGAAGATCAAGTCACGGTTACGGCACCTGCCAGCAGACCTCAACTACCTCTCCTGGAACTCGCTGAGCGGCTACGTGATATTCGGACCACCCATATGTGGTTCTCCAGCCGGTATCGCGGCGCACTATAGTGCCGCAGCGAAGCGGTGTTAGCCGGCCTCCTCGCTGTTGCGAGTGGGTTGGTGGGCAACCTACCCCGCATTAAGGTGTCCCGAGGCGGCGTCCCCCCGGAGCCACCGTCGCTCGCTTGCCCTCCCCCGGAGGGCGAGCGACGCTTGCGGAGTGGGGGTGGCGGCCATCCCCCTGGTCAATCCGAGCGAGTCCTTGTCTTTCGTTGGTCTTCAAACGCGAAGCCGGCGGCCGAGTGAGCCGTGGCGACGCTGCTGTCGCCCCGGTCGCCAGCGAAGCCGGCAACACCCCCCACGGGAGCGCACACATCGCCAGAGCATGCAGCTCCGCCGCGTCAAGCGCTTCACAAAGAAGGCGATCAAGGCACTCGCCGGCAAAACGCTCAAGCCCTCGGCGCGCGTCGTCACCGACGGGCTTGGCTGCTTTCGCGGGCTCGAAGGATCGGTCGGGACGCACGATCGGCTGATCGTC